>Ga0209427_10001884_pt1 | contig 24480 bp, 25 predicted proteins | sample DeeMarSWOR136_30_FD_187465 | JGI IMG/M metagenome (GOLD analysis project Ga0209427, IMG submission 187465) | Marine sediment microbial communities from White Oak River estuary, North Carolina - WOR-1-36_30 (SPAdes) (version 2) | ecosystem: Environmental > Aquatic > Marine > Intertidal zone >...
AGATCGAAAACATCTAAAAGCTGCCTGATCTCCTCTATATTGTCGAGATGTACTTTATGCATGAGCACAAAGAAGGTGAGCGCACGATACATTGCACCTGTATCCAAATAATAAATACCAAGTTGTTTAGCTATTTTCTTGGCAATAGTGCTCTTTCCTGCTCCAGCAGGACCGTCAACTGCGATGATCATCTTTTTTAATTCGTCAGAATAAAATACTTTTTGTTATGTCTTTACTTCCTCTAAAAGTCTTTTTACCTCATACTCGGTTAATTCCCTATGGGTACCTTTGGGAATATCCTCAAGTTTGAGCGTGCCTATGGCGATTCTTCTCAATTTTTTCACTGGTATGTCCACATGTTCAAACAATCTTCGTATCTCCCTGTTTTTTCCCTCTGTAAGGGATATTAAAACCTTTTTCTTAGAAACTGGTATAATGTCCGTGACGGTGTATTTTTCCCTTCTAATATATACACCATTTTTCCAAGCAGCAATTCTTTTATAAGGGATCTCTTTATCGCTTATGACTTCATATTTTTTAATTAATCCACCGGAAGGGTGCATGATGCGGTGTGCAAATTCACCATCATTTGTTAAGAGAATCAATCCCTCTGACATATAATCAAGCCTGCCGACCGAGAACAGACCTGCATCCCTGTATTTTCGATCAAGAAGATCGTATATAAGGGTCCTGCCAAAAGGGTCTCTTCGAGCACAGAGAGACTTTTCAGGCTTGTGGAGGATCAAATACGTTTTTCGTATCTCTCTATTGATAACCCTTCCATCTATTTCAATAACAGAGGACTCGTCTACTCGTATTCCCTGTTCGTAAATTACTACGCCGTTGACTCGGACCCTCCCATCCGCAATGAGTTTCTCCGCCTCCCTTCTTGAGGTAAAACCGTATCGGGCGATCAGTTTTTGCACGCGAATTAAAATCGCCATGTTTACGTCTTTTCGAACTCACTTATGGGAGGAAGATCTTTCAAACTCAAAAGACCGAAATATTTTAAAAAAGTATCTGTTGTGCCGTAGAGAACCGGTCTTCCGGGAACGTCTTTTCTCCCCGCTATTTTAACCAGTTTATGCTCCAGAAGAATTCTGATGATGTAACCAACCTGAACCCCTCGTAACCTCTCTATTTCCACCCGTGTAATCGGCTGTTTGTACGCGATAATCGCGAGTGTTTCAAGGGCCTGGCTGGAAAGCCGCATCTTTTTACGGGAATCGTAATGTTTTCCGAGATATTCATAGAGTTTGGAGTTAACTGACATGAGGTAATCCGAATTTTCATTTTCTGTTATTACAATGGCAGATCCGGAGTTCTTATACCTTTCAGCGATCAGAGTTATGTGCTCCCTGATCTCGTCTCTTCCCTTCCCTAATATTTTTTCCATATATTTGATGTTTAACGGTCTGTTTTCGAGGAAAAGAAGCGCCTCAATCAATTGTGCAGTATTAATGTTTTCCAAACCTTTGTTAATCCCTCCTTACGATTCTGATGCTTCCAAAAAGCTTGTGTTGAAGTATGTATACTTTTTTCATTTTGACAAGCTCGAGGAGTGCGAGAAAGGTAATTATGAGCACATATTTTGAGAAATTCTTAGAAAATAGAAGATTGAATGTTATTGCCCCCTCTTTATTTAGATAATCGATTATTTCATTGATCTTGTCGTCTATTGAGATATCTTCGAGTTCAACCGTTTTGAATACCGTTTTATCAACCTCCCGCGCCACCCTGGAGAAGGCGATTATGAGATCTACGATGGAGACTTCTTCCCAGTTTTCGCTATCCTTGAAGTCGAACATCAGCTGAGAATCCCTGCGTATCAATACTTTTTCCTCCTCCATGATTTTTTTCATAAGGAGTGCTGCAGTTCTGTATTTCTGGTATTCTATAAGGTTACCTACATATTCCCTTCTCTCGTCCTGTTCTTCGTCTTCATACACAATTTCCTGGGGGAGAAGTGTTTTAGACTTTAAATAGAGAAGTATAGATGCGGTCAGGATAAAGCTCGAAGCCGTCTCCATATTCATTTCTGTACTTTTATCTATATAGTGCAGGAACTGTTCTGTAATCTCAGATATTGAGAGATCGTTGATACTTATTTTTGAATTCTTAACCAGATAGAGAAGAAGATCAAAAGGACCTTCGAACTTTTCAACCTTTACCTGATAGGTCTTGGTGTCAGCGCTATATGTCATAGAGAACTATATCTTCTTTGGTTTTGTAGATCGTAACGCCCGTAGATAAATCTGATTTGGACTTCACGAAATCTTTAACACGAAAGGTGTTGTTATTGATTTTAAGAGAATCGGTGATTTCTGAGAGAGGCACGAGCACAAAGTCCCTGCGAAAGAGTTCCTTGTGAGGGATTGTGAGATCTTCTGATTGGACTCTGATGTCTTCCATATATAGTATGTCTATATCTATTTTCCGCGGACCCCAATGAAAGGTTTTTGTCCTCCCAAGATCGGACTCCGTTTTTTTTACAAAATATAGCATTTCGGTAGGTGTTGTCTGCCCGGAATCAATTTTCACAACCATATTTAAAAAATGCGGCTGCTCCTTATATCCAACTGGAGATGTGTGGTATATCGATGAATAATCGAGAACCATAAACCGAGCGTTAATAAGGGATAGGGCTGCCCTCAGGTTTCTCTCCCTGTCACCTTGATTCGAACCGAGTCCCAGATAGGTTATGCTCATGAAATTCCCAACACATCCTTCATGGTGAAGAAACCCACTTTTTTTTCTGCGATGAATTTCACCGCTCTGAGAGCACCATTGGAATAATTTTTCCTGCTGCTACTTTTATGAGATAACTCTATCCTTTCTCCGGGACCTCCAAACATGATCGTATGCTCTCCGACTACGTCTGAGAGTCTGATCGAGGAAAACCCGATTTCACTTTTTTTCCTTTCACCTATAATTCCGTGTCTTGAGAAGGAGCCGACCGTATTTAGGGATATTTCCCGAGCCTGTGCAATTTCATCTCCCAACTGTAGAGCCGTACCTGAGGGAGCGTCTTTCTTTCGGTTGTGATGGATTTCAAGGATTTCAACTTCATAATCCTTTCCAAGGAGCTCGGCAGCCCTCCGTGCAAGATAGATTAAAATATTCACCCCCGAGCTCATATTCGGTGAGAGCAGGATAGGTATGGTTTCCCCGTTTTTTTTAATGATTTCGATATGGTCCTTTGTAAATCCTGTGGTTCCGATCACCATTCCTTTACCGTGTATGCGCGCAGTCTTGAGTGTTTTCAATGTTGCCTCAGGAGCGGTAAAATCTACAATTACATCTGCTCTTTGTATTACATCTTCGATCTTTGAAGTTATGGTGACACCGAGACCCTCAAGTCCAGCAACGTGTCCTGCATCTTGACCGATATAATTCGAGTTATGGGCTTCTACAGCACCAACAATGGCAATTTCTTTCGCATCATTGAAAACGATTATATTCTCTTTTCCCATTCTTCCCGCTGCACCGCAGATGACGACATTGATCATTCCTTCCCCCTCTGACAGGAACGATTATTTTTTATCCCGCAACCGCTTTCTGTCCCTGGTCGTCTGGAACAGATTTTTCCACCGGTTCCCCAAAATATTTATCAAGAATCTTTTTCTCGATTACATCTTTAATGGAAGGATTGTCGAGGAGATACTTTTTCACCATTTCCTTGCCCTGACCAATTCTTTCCTCCCCGTAGGAATACCAGGTTCCGCTTTTTTGAATAATGCCTAAATTGGCCCCTATATCGATGATTTCCGACTCCTTTGATATTCCTTTATCAAACATTATCTCGAATTCGGCAATTTTAAATGGAGGTGCAATTTTATTTTTTGCAACCTTGACTTTTACCCTGTTTCCTATAGCATCAGTTCCCTGTTTTATGGTCTCGATCTTCCGTATGTCCATCCTTATGGTTGAATAAAACTTAAGTGCATTTCCTCCTGTGGTTGTTTCGGGACTCCCGAACATAACACCAATCTTCAAACGTATCTGGTTAATAAAGATGACGCAGGTTTTCGACTTGTTAATAACACCGGTCAATTTCCTCAGTGCCTGTGACATAAGCCGCGCCTGGAGCCCCATGTGAGCATCGCCCATATCACCCTCTATTTCAGCCCTCGGAACGAGTGCTGCAACCGAATCTATCACAATGATAGAGAGCGCCCCACTTCGAACAAGGGATTCTGTGATCTCCAGCGCCTGCTCCCCCGTATCGGGTTGAGAAACAAGGAGATTTTCAATGTCAACTCCTAGATTTTTTGCATATTTAGGATCGAGCGCGTGTTCGGCATCTATGAATGCAGCAATTCCACCTCGCTTCTGCGCTTCTGCAATGATATGCAGCGAGAGAGTCGTTTTGCCTGAAGCTTCAGGGCCGTAAATTTCCAGTACTCGTCCCCGTGGTACCCCTCCAACACCAAGCGCAATATCAAGACCGAGAGAACCGGTGGGAATCACATCAATATCAAGATCTGTTCTCCTTTCCCCGAGTCTCATAATTGAACCTTTTCCGAATTGCTTCTCAATGCTCAACAACGCCGTTTCCAGAGCCCTGTCTTTTTCTATATCTTCCATATTGAAATCCTTTACGTGATTATTTCGAAAGATAGCATCCGAGTGAACTTTTACTAAGAGAATTATACTCCTTATAAATAATGCACAGTATGAAGCTGCTTAGCAGATGTTTAAATTAAAGTATTATAATCTCCTAATAAAATCAAGACATGTTTGGTATGAAGTCTGTGTGAACTGCTCATCATACATATGAAAAAGTCATTTATATATCCATGAAACAACCAAATAGGGTTTTTTATTTCACCCATTCTCTATCCGGTGATAAGTTCGTAAATTGACATTGCTGATTAATGATGAGAATAGAGTGAATATCCTTAAAAACGAATGGTGGTTTCTTAATGTAAATTATTATCTTGCAATGGTGATTTGTGTTCAAGTGGATTCATATGCACTTATTAAGGAACCTTACTAAAGAGTATTTTATGGCCAAGAAGGTCAGGGAGTGGCTATCGGGTACTTTTATTACCCAAGGTATTTTAAGCTCCGTTCACACATAGCTTTCCATTCATAAGCGGTTTTTGCTCGCTCACTGTAAGGGTATTTGCTGAGAAAATTATGAAAAACTTTGAGTGCCTGGATAAAATCCCGTCTGTCGTAGTATATGTACCCTTTTAAAAGATGGGCCTCTTCGTCTTTGGTAAGAACTGCGTTTGAGAGAATTCGGTCAATATATTTGATCGAGTCAGTATACGTTTTCGAACGGTAATGATACATCGCCACATAGTAGAGCGATGACTCTGAATACTCCGTATCTTTCTCACGCTCGATGATTTTCATAAATAAAGGGACTGCTTCTGAGTAGTCTTTTTTACTATAGAGGTTTTCCGCATAATAAAACACTGCGGTTATGTAATAGCTCTTAATTTTACCGGTGTTGTCGTACTGCAACAAATCTTCAAGCAGTGAGATTCCCTCTCTTTCCTGTCCAGTTTCTAGATAAAGGCGTGCGAGCCCGAATCGTGCGAGCGGGGCATCGAGCCTTGAGAGAATAGACTCGGCTCTCTCATACTTTTTTTCCTGAAGAAGTAAAAGGCCTAGTTCGGTTTGTAAGCTTACGAGTAATTCTTCATAGGATAAATCCTGGATCGAAAGAGAAAAGCTTTGTTTTAGAAGATAATCAACTATATCCTTTAATTCCTCTTCCAGAGATTGACCGCTCTGCTCCCTTACATTCTCTTCCTTAACTGTATCTATCAGGGATTCGAGGTAAGTATGCAGAAGCTCAGTCTTTTGAGGAGTGATGCTGCTTACCCCCTGTCTGTACATCCTTGAAAGGGATAATACCGACTGTACGTGCCATTTACCTTTCTCAGTAAGCCTTGGATCTGAAATGAGGCTCTGATGTGTTTCAATTGATTTGGTATATTCTTGATTCCTCTCATACGCATCACCGAGGATATATGTTGCAGCAGCTTTGACAATCGGATATTCTGAGGAGGCAATTATCTCCTTTAATTTTTCAATCGCGCTTTTATGATTTCCTTCTGAGATGAGCAAGAGTGCGTCATTCAGTTTCTGTTCTGCACGCTTAAGCTTTAAAAAATAGGAAGTGCCATAGATCCCGACGAAAATAAAAATCAGAATCAGAAGAATAAGAAACCCTTTTTTCAATCTCTTTATTTCCTTAATTTCTATCTTTTACTTCTTCTTCCCACCTGGTGCAACAACACTGTAGAACCATATAAAGACACAGCTGAAAAAAACCGATGCGAGTACATTTATATTGTAGACTTCCGTTAATTTTTTAAATACGTCATCCAGAAGAAACCCCCCAAGCACTGAACCTATGATCCCTATAATGAATGCTGCCCAAAACTTTCCAAGAACACTTCTCCTTAAAATGAAATACACGAATATAGTGCTCAAGAGACCAAGTAAAACATACAGTGCATATCCAATGAGGTTATAAAGCCATTGTTCCATGGAGATGTTCCGTCCTGTGGGTGTCAGAATTTGACTTTTTCACTTTCCTCGCCTTTGTCGCCATATGATGAGACTGCAAATTCAAACTCGTAACCATCTTCTAGAAGTTCTTTGAAGGTCCTACTCTCTTCTTGGTGCCCCAATTCAGTAAAATATATAGTTATAGGCATTCCTGTAATCTCATCTTTCGATATAGTAGGCTTATTTGGAGGGTTTCCTTGATACTCGCAGACCTGGTAATCCGTATCATCAACACCTTTATACCAGAGCACATATCCAGAAAAATATGTTTCTGTATTGTCTCCTGAGAACTTTAAATAGTTATTACCATCCCTCTGCTGGCCGAAGGGAGGATTCAAAGCACGGGGCACCGTATATATACCACACCCCTGAAAAAAAAATAATATTAGAATAACCACGATAAATCGAAGAGCTGTTTTATCGATATATTGATTACTCTTCAACATTGACTACAAGCGTTTCCCGTATGCTTTTTTTACCTTTTCTGCAACAACATTATTGTTTAATAATTTATAACAGTTAATTAATAACTTCAAAGCTTCATCGTGTTTAAATCCGTACATGATAGACATTTTAAAAAAATGTACCGCATTATCATAATTCCTAGTATCGAATTTCATCTTCCCTATTTCGAAGTAAGCTTTCCCAAACTTCTTTTTTAATTCAGGATCATTAAAAAAAACTGCAGAAATGTCAAAAGGGCTCAGCTTAGAATAAAAATTCCAATTCTCGTCCTTCTTTATAATGGATTCATACACAGCCATGGCTTCATTATATCTGTTCATTTTTTGAAATATTTTTGCTTTTGTGTACCTGATATCATAGATTGTATCTGGAATCTGGAGCATGCTTTCATTCTGTTCCGCACTCCTGATATTGAGAAGGGCAAGATCATACAAACCTTCTGAAAGGTATATCATCGATAGACTGAGGTTCACCTCCGGATATCTGATCGTTCCGTATATTCTTTTGCTTGCAGAGAGTGCTTTTTTATACTCAACGATCGCCTTCCCTATCTCACCGTCTCTATAGTACTTATCTCCCCTCCCCCTGTACACCCAAGGAGGTTCCTCGTTTTCAACGGCTGTGCAGAACAGATAAGGAATCGAAAAAAATAAAAGTATCAACAAGAAAATCTTCATTTAGTTTTCACTCTATACCTTATTTAAGAATTTCTCCTCCCATTGTCAATGCAATTTATGAAATTTTATGAATCGGATATGATTTTTAAAATGGAACCACAGTATATGAGATCGGGATTTTTTATGCGATTGTAAGTCACAATTTTATCAATTGATACATTATAGCGTTGTGCGATTTTCCATAATGTTTCTCCCTGTTCGACCTTGTGATAGATAAATGACTTCTCAGGTTGCTGAACTTCATTTCCATCTTCCGTTTTCAATGGCATGTCGCTGAAATGCATCATTCCAGCTTCTTCCTCGCTTGCTCGGTGATAGTTATAGAGAACCTGCCTGACTGTTTCACCTTTCATCCGTTCCTGAAGACGGTACTCTTCGATTTTAATCGAATCGAACTTAATAGGAACGCTTTCCCTGAATACAACAAATGTGAATATAAAAGAGACGATAAAGAAGAGAAGCAGAGTAACCATCCAGCGTTTTTTCACGAACACCATGTTTCTTTCCTTTTCGTAATCTTCGAATGACGCTATAAGTAGTGAAGCCGACTATTACGTAAATGTTTCCCTTAACTTTGCCAATTCCCTTCGCATCTTCTTTATAATTTCTTTCAGCCAGGGAAATTTATATTTGGATTCATACCGCTCAAGCTCATTCATAAAGGCGAGAAGCTCTTTGTAATTTGTTCTCTCTTTTGGGGGAACATTGATATCAGTGCTATCTTCATCTGTGAGTAGATCAGCGGTTTCCCGAATCATACTACAATTATGCTCCAGGCGACGTGCCATGTTTACCGCGATATTAAGAAAAAAATCATTGTTATTCTGCGCAATTTCTTTAAGATTTTCCGGTTTTATTATAGTGATGTTGCAGTCAGTGAGGGATTTGATAGTTGCCGTTCTCTTTTCTCCAAGCAAAAGCGCCATCTCCCCAATCACGGTTCCTCCCTCATGTATAGTCGCAACCTTTTTCCCTCCGATGTACACTTCGAGATTGCCCCTGTTTAAAATAAACATTTCATTCCCAATATCTCCTTCTTCACAGAGGAGAGCGCCGGCTTCCAATGGAATTGTAAACTCATGCAGCTGTTGCATGTCGAGCTTCAATTCAGATTTTGGAGTTTCCTTTTGAAATGCGATCCCCTTTGTGTAAACGAGGCTGTCAGCATATTTATCGATCAGTGCTTTAAGCCAGCTAGTTTTTATTTTTTCTTGATGCTGCTTCAACTCTTCTACGACTTCTGCATACAGAAGAGCAAATTCTTTAGATGCCATCTCCTTTCCTGATAGGAGTTTTTCTTTCTTAATATACATTTTATTCGTAATTTCAACGAACTTTGCTATATTCTTTGCGATACTATACCCGATGTTATAGATGGATAGTACCTTGTAGAGGTTCTGAAGGGGGATTTTATCGACCACAGATCCCTCTTCAATGAACACTGTCTGGAAACGAAAATAGTCCTCTCTGTTCAGTTTATAGGCAATTAGAGGTTCCTCGGTACCAAATATTATTTCATTACCATCAAGATGGTACCTGTCCTTTGGACTTATTTCAAATATGAGCTTTCCACTGTGTATTATATATGCAGTATCTGCGATATCCATGAGCTCATAGATTTTTTGCATTGCTCATTACTCCATCAGTCACTTTTCGTATCATCGATTATTCTTCTGTTTCAATTCTTTGCATGTTCTCAAGGACTTTTTGTGCTTCTTTTCTCACGGTGTCATTCACGTCATAGGCAGCCCTGAACTTCAAGGCCTCAACTGCATCATGGTACTTTAGCTTCCCAAGACCGATCACTGCATAGTAACGTACTTTATCGTAATCAGAGCGGAGAGCCTTTATCAGAAACTCACCTCCCTCTATCCTTTCCATTTGCGCAATACCGTTAACCGCGTATTCAGCGACCTCATGGGAATCATCGTTTATTACCTTGGCAAGTGCAGAAAGAGAGGATACTCCCCCTATCTGGCTTAAGCTCGAAGCCGCATACATTCTCAGTATCTTTTCCTCATACACATTATGTAACATATTTTGTAACAGGAGAATAGATTTTTCACTCTTAATCTTCCCAAGGGCAAGAACCGCATGGGCCCTCACTTCAACATCTTCGTACTCGTCGTCTGCAATACCTATGAGCATTTCTTCGACATTTCTATCACCGATTTCCCCGAAGGAATCAATGATTGCCTTCTTCATGCGTAGTGAGGTTTGCGTGCTGTTATAGGTTTCCGTAAGTGTTAGGAGAGACGATGATTTTTTCAAAACACCAATGGTACGGATCACAGTCTCTCTGTAGTCTTCGTTCCTTCCTTTTCTGCTCAACTCCTGGAGGAGTACTTCGTTTGCCTCCTTCAAACCTATCATACCGATATATGAAACAATACTCAAGTAGACCTTTTCAGCATGCTCTTCATTGAATATATCCAGTAATCTTCTATTCACTTTCTCACCTAAATCTTTATTTACCCTTGAGAAAGCTTTTTCTATATCAGAGTCAGTTCCATATTTTAATAAATCAAGATAGTAGCTCTCGTCATGGGCAGACGCATTCCATATACATATGAAAAGGAAAGGAATCATAAGAGAGAGTTGAGAGATAAATCGCTTCATTTTGGGAGTAATTTACTTATTATATTAGTATTGGACCGACTGCCCCTTCAAGATTGTTAATATAAGTATCGGTATATCCACATGTATATTTATTCTTTATATATAGGAGATTACTTTCTCTTCCTTCTTCCCGCGAGTAATACAAATCCTGTACGGCTCCAGTTCAAAGATCACGAAATTCAAATGAGTGGGAAAAAGTCTTATATCCCCTGGAAGGAGAAAATTTATCTATACCCAGCAATACTCCAGAGAAAATGGATCGATTATAAGATTAAAGGGACGTTCATTCCTCATGTGCGCTTTGATAACGTTCTTCCCTGTGAACTACAACACCCTTTCCTGATCTCTATAGCCGATCCGGTAGAATTCATGATCAGAAGCTATGATAAGGAGTACAGGCAGGTGCTCATTCAACTCATAAACCTCGAGGGAAACTGCGGATATGAAGAAATGGTTCCAACACTCACCACTCGGGCAAGTTCAACCCTCAGTGTGAAAATAAAACAGCCCGGGATTTATAAAGTTCTAATGAGTACAGAAGATAAACGATACAAAAAGTCGAACGCCGCTTTTTATCGGAGGTTACACATTCTCTCTCCTGGAGAGGAGCTCCATCTTCAGTCACCGATCTACTGTACGCGCTGCGGATGCAGGATATTTCCGGTAGAAACAAGAAAAATCACCCGTTACATGTATGTTAATTACATTCCCTTCAAAGAATATGTGGACCTGAATGGTCTGCGCATGGATTATATATCCGACTATATTAAAAAATTACATCATCCGGAAAAATACAAAAGAGGCCTCATTCACCTGTTAAATATAATCAGGTTGGCCTCGATAGAGGATGAAATAGAGATTATCAGCAGTCTTTACAAAGAAGATTCGTCCTTTGCACACTTCATCACAAACCGTTTATTTCTATTTCCAATGATGCCACTGATGGAAGATCGTGAGCTGCAGAGAATATTGAATAGTGTCGATGACTCCCTGATCGCCCGCTCTCTTTTCAATGTAAACAGACTGATTGCTGCCAAGGTGCTTCGAAACATATCAAAACGCCGTGCTGATATTGTGAAGAGTGAGATGGATCGATTGAGAGGGAGAAAAGAAACCTCGACCGCTCAAGATGAAATGGAAAAGATCATTAAATCCTATTTCGAAGAGCGATTCGGAAGAGTTGTAAGAATACCTTCTAGTGAATTACCTGTCCATATTGTCGACCATTCAGAAAACACGTTTGAAAATATCAAGAACCACAGTGGGGATCTCGTGATCCTGCAGGATGACAAGATATATCTAGAGTGCACTGGAGAGGATGAGGAATCCTGCGTACAGTTCGATATCGAGTCCTGTGGAGAGGATATATTCAGCGTAACCGGCGTATCTGAAGGCACAATATATTTGAAGTGTGAGATAGGAATTCGTTATGTTCTGATACACGTCTACTACTGGGCTTCAAATCTCGAATGCTCCGAATTCTTGGAGAATATAGCAAAACACATGATAATTCCATTCGGCTATGCTTCTTCCGCTCTGGTTCTTACGATCGGCGCCATAAGTAGTAAGGGAACTCCTCATGAACAGGTCATCAGGTTGAAAATAAAATGAGGCTTGAATGGGTATCCAAGCCTCATACATCTATCAATGATCGATCAATATTTGATGAGCTCTAGTCCGAACTCATTCTTGACCTCATTTACAAACTCGGTATAGAGTTTCTCGAAATGGGGTTTGGGTTTGAAATAGTCGAGATCATAACATTCGGTAAGGGTTTCCCCATGGGGGGGATTTGGAATTTGATCAATATATTTGGGTATTATCTTATCGATAAGCTTATTCGCCTCTTTTCTGGTGAGTCCCTTACAGGCGTGCCCCAGCTGACAGGTGAAATCCATATCCACCGGTGTACAGCCGTTCGTGATTTTCGCTTTACCGGGATGCACGTCTTCGATTCCAGAACCTGATGCGATAAGCATGAGCAGACACGCGAGCGCCTCATAGAAATACATCTTGGTTGCAGCGCCTGCAGCCGCGTAGAGGAGTGTATAATAGGGTACTCTCATGTTGCGTGCAATTGCCTGGGTGCTCAGTGAAGTAGCCCACAACACCTCAGGAACGGAGGAGCAAACGTAGGTCATGTGGATCGGGTATATGAGGTGATAGGTTGCTCGGATCACCAGTATTCCATGGAGGCTATAGGCGGTGTTGACTACGGCAAGACCATCTGCCCCACCCGCATATCCACCGAGGAGTGGTCCTGCTTCCTGACCGATATTCGCACCCCACGCAGTAAGATAGGCAGTCTGGTTGAGAGAGGAGTAATCGGTTTTGAGTTCGGCAAACGGAGCGACGAGCCATCCGTCTGAGGTACGCGCACCAAACTGCGGTGCAGAAGCGGCAATCGAAGAGACGCCAGAGGCACAGGAGGAAACGTGGTCGATGATACCAAGGCCAGGTCTTCCCGCTCTCCTGCACCCCTCTCTTCCATACTGCATTGCACGTATTCCGGCGAATATCTCGGTTGGTGCACCGGCTGCTGTTCTGATATGACCGAGGGTGTTGATAATCGGAATACTGATGGTCTTTGCCTTGCTTATTCTCGCGTAGGCTTCGACGAGACGGAGGGCTATTTCTTCGGTGGTATTCGTTCCGGAACCCACATGGCAGTGTGCAAGCTCATCAGAATCGGGTAGTCTTCCCCTCATCACACATCTGTCAGGTCCTTCTCCAAAGTAAGTCTCCTTCGGAGCATCTTCGACCGCCTCCAGAATTTCCGATTTCGTAAACTTTATTATTCTTTCGGTATCTGTAATATACGTTCCGCATTCTGCGTAGAACTCTACTGCCGCTTCGAAAACCCTGTCTGCGAGCGTATCGTCAGTATTTACAACATCCTTCTTATCCCATTTTATATCATATTTCTTCAGAACCTTTCTCAATGCGGGAATAAACACCTTCACGTCAAACTCTTTCTGCATCATCATTGGCCCAGTCGCGGCCCTGTCGAGGACATCGATGAAGTTTACCATAGCTATTTACCTCCCCTTTTATTTGCAATTAAACGCTCTGCTATCTGCACTGCTCCCACAGCAGAATCACTCGTGCCATCAGCACCGATCTGTTCTGCCCATTCTGCATTCACCGGTCCTCCACCAACGAGTACAATATACTTATCCCTGAGACCTTTTTCTTTCAGGTAATCGATGACATCCTTTTGGTAGGTCATGGTGGTGGTCATAAGTGATGACATTGCGATGATGTCGGCACCTGTCGCCTCTGCTCTTTTTACAAAAGTAGTTGGAGACACGTTTGCGCCAAGATCATAAACCTCGAATCCGTGGGTTTTCATAAGTGTAATGACGATGTTTTTCCCGATTTCATGTATATCCGTCAGTACCGTTCCGAACACCACTGTTGCAGTCTTTTCAACCTTCTTACCTGCTGCATTGAGCTTAGGCTCTATGAGATTCATGCCGTCCTGAAAGGCCTCTGCTGCCATGAGCATTTCTGGTAGAAATATTTCACCTTTCCCAAAGAGTTCTCCAATGTGCTTCAGGCCCGGCATCATACCTTTCTGGATGATCGTAAGTGGATCTTCAGAATCTATCACGTTCTCAATAGCTGAAAGAAGGGCTTCCGTATCCCCGTTTTCAACCGCTTCTGACATTTTGGTAAATGCCTCCTGTGTACCCATTGCAAAGCCTCCATTTGTATTTATTTTTAGAACTGTGCAAATTTCAATGGATTATAGCTGTCTATACAGCAATCGTCAAGGAAATTAGATGCATTCAAGCCACTTACTGAAATCCCTGTCGCTCGCATTTCTCCGGAGTCTCTGAAAACGGCCATTCCCGTACGCGTAGAAGTCGAAATCGATGTTGGATATCCTGTACTGAATCATGGCCCAAATGCTCCACCACAGATCGGACACAATTTTATAAAGCAGCATACGATAGAGCCTGGGGTATTGCAGTTCTCCACAATATTCGGTAATGACTATCTCTTCCTGTTCGCGGGTGAAGGGATGCTCAGCCACAAAATCCCCCAGGTCAAAATAGGGATCTCCCATGCCACCGTACTCCCAGTCGATTATCCAGATCTGTTGCCCATCGTAAAGGAAGTTTTCAGAGAGATAGTCATTATGGCAGGCCACACTGGCTGGCCTGTTTCTGTCCATGGCAAACTCTATAGAGTCTGCGAGAGAGCGCATCCAGTCAATATCTGAAGGCAGGGGAGCGTCATACTCTTTCACATATTCCATGTATCTGCGTACTGTGTTAAAAGGATTAAAAACACTTTTAAACACAGCCTTTTCGTGAATCACCCTGATCGCTTGCACTATTCTCTTTATGAGCTGATAACTCGAAGAGATCTTTTTTGTGCTCAGGGTTTCCCCCTTTATGAACTGCACCACTGAGATGTTCTCTGGCTTCAGGTGATACATCACCTTGGGAGACACACCTGTTTTACCTGCTGCAAAGGAACAGTCCAGTTCATTATTTCTGTCGATGAATAGATCTGTACCTGCGCCGGGTATGCGAATCACAAAGGGTTTTCCATCCACGTAAACGGTGAAGTTGTGGTTTGTGATACCTCCACCAAGCGGCTCGTAGCGCACCTCTTTGTATTTCCAGTCCTTTATTCTCCTGATGACGTCAGTGATATTCATGTTCACGGGTACCCCTAAAGCGGAAGTTCTCAAGAAAGAGAAAGCCATCGAAAGAAGTTATCAGAATGAACTGCGTTCATCGCCCTTTTGAAACGGTTGATTCCATAGCCCCAGAAATCAAAATCCAGTTTGGAGAGGTGGTTCTGTATCATGGCCCACAGGGTCCACAGCAAATCCGCCATTGATTTATAAATATTCATCCGTGCAAACTTGCTCTCATCGAAGTGTCCGTAGTAGGTCTTGATGATCAGTATATCTTCCTCTTCTCCAAACTCCTGCTCAACTGAGAAATCACCCAGCTCGAAAGCAGGATCATTTCTTCCTGAGAGCTCCCAATCAATGATCCGCATTCTGTCTCCCATGTCAATGAAGTTTTCAGCAAGAAGGTCATTGTGACAGGAGAGGAGGGGTGGCATGTTGGACCGGAACCTATTCTCCACCTGTTCGATTATTGTAACTGCCTCGTCAAAGTTTTCAGGGAGCTTCATTGCATACTGTTTCACGATCTTCAGGTAGTCATTGAACTTGTCGAACATAACAAAGTCTGAGGTAAATTCTGCTTCTCTGTTAACTTGAGCGATTGCCTTCACCGCGCGTTCAATCCGCGAGTGGTCCTGGAATCTCTTTATGGACATCACCTCACCCTGGATAAACTCCGCAATAACGATATAACTCTCCTCAAAGTATTTAAATACCCGGGCACCGACACCGACTCTTGATGCTTCAAGCGTGTTGTATAGCTCTACATCTCTCTGAATGAACAGATCGGTTCCAGCCCCAGGAATCCTGACTACATAACTTCTTCCCTCTACGGTCACTTTGTAGTTCTTATTCGTTATCCCGGCGGTAAGTTCTTTTACATCGATAGATTTTTTCTTCCATTCCTCTATTCTTTCGATCACTTTTTCGAGTGCTGTCATGATACACTCTTCTCCTCATCGGTTTGCTATACTCCCCTCTTTTTAACAATATTTTCTCAATTTGTCAATAATTATATTGACAAATTTTTGCTTATTAATAAAATTAAAAATACGTTACATGCAAGGAGGATTTACATGGGCGAGGAACAAATCCTTGAAAAACTTAAGGAAGCGATCATCAGTTTTGATGAAAAACTCGCAGAAATGACTGCTCGAGATGCTGTGGAAGGAAACATAGACCCGTTAAAGGCGGTGGAGGATGGATTGGTTAAGGGACTCACCGTAATCGGAGAGAAATATGAAAATGATGAGATCTTCCTTCCAGAATTAATGATGGCAGCAAATACATTTCAGAAGGCAATGTTCGTTTTGGAACCGAAGATTGCCGAGATGGGGAAGGAAAGAAGCAAAAAGGGAGTCATAGTAATCGGAACGGTGAAGGGCGATATTCATAAAATAGGAAAGGATATCGTTATTCTGCTCATGAAAACGGCCGGGTATGAAGTGCACGACCTTGGAGAAGACGTAGACCTTTTCACGTTCATCGATACTGCGAAGAAGGTCGAAGCAGATGCGATTGGTCTCTCTGCCCTTCTCACCTCTACACTTTCCGGACAGAAGGATGTGATCGATGCCCTCACACAGCAGGGTATACGGGAAAAATATGTTGTGATTATCGGTGGTGGGGCAACCACCCCTGAATGGGCTGAGACCATTGGAGCAGACCTCTATGCGGAAAACGCACAGGTTGCGGTCCGAAAGCTCACTGAGATGCTTGAGAAAAGGAAGTAAACCGAAGATCGCACCTTTGTTTTCCAGAAATTTATGAATGAAAAGAGGAGGTACAATCATGCTGAGTTTTTTTGAAGTAATCGACAGGACGGTCACCGGACCGCTTATGTCCGATCAGGATTTTTATCTCAAATTGTATGTGCCGGAATTGAATAAGGTTATACAAAAGTACAAAATCAAATATAACCCCGATACTCCTCTCCCCACAGATGACGCACTTGCGGATGTGATATTTGAAGCCGCTGTTGAATTCTTTTCGCGCGTCGGCGCCTATTGTCCAGATACCTCAAGAGTTGTGCAGTTTAGCAGGGAGGAGATACTGCAGGCAGTGAGTAAGGCTCCTTCAATGTCTACCTTTGGTGAGGGTCCGGATAGAAAGGTTATGCGCTCCCGAAAGCCGGATGAACACTCAGAACCCTGGTACCACTGTGGAGGAGGTATTTACACGACTTCGGAAGCCATTTTCATGGCGATTGTGGAAGGACTTGCCAATATCCGTAAGGCCAACTCTCTTTCCATCCCCTCATCGATACGTATAAAAGGTAAAGATGCACGGGTAAGATCACCACAGGAGGTACTCGCCGCCATAAAAACGGTACGCATGGCTAGAGAGGCGTGCAGAAGAGCTGGTAGACCAGGCCTTCCTATTCTCAATGGCATCTCCACCGCAACGGGTCCGATATCCATGTTTGCCGCTTCCCATCCGAATTTTGGTCTCCGCTCCTCCGACGGTTACCTTGTTGACTCTCTCGCAGAAATGGTGATCGACTTCGAAGCCCTCGACAAGGTCGCTTTCTATACGAGTATCGGGGCAAATATCGGTTCCACTTCAACTCCACTCTTCGGGGGGTACAATGGTGGGGCCGAAGGGAACGTGATTGCCACGGTTGTCTACAATCTTCTCGGTATACTTGTTTTCAGGGGAACCTACCATTACAACGCGCCGTTGCACACGAAACTGCGCGTTTCTTCAACCAGACCGCTTCTCTGGATCATTGCGCTCGCCAATCAGGCTCTCCACAGGAATGCCCCTTACCCCACTGTGAACCTGCCCTACCTTGGGGGAGGTGCTGGCACGGACTGTTACTATTACGAAATGGCTGCATATCATACATGTGTCGTCACATCTGGGGGAAACATGCTCTCTGGTCACCCATCGATTGCGGTGGAGCCCGACAGCCTCGTGCCCCTGGATCACGTGCTAAATATTGAAGTTGCAGAAGCTGCCTCGAAGCTGACCAGGAGGGAAGCGAATCCGATTATACTGAAGTGCCTAGAAAAGTATGAAAAGCTGCTGACAGATCCACCGAAGGGATTCAAGTATCAGGATTGCTACGATGTGGAAAACGGAACGATTACAAACAGCGAATATGCGAAGAATGCGGATCGTATTCGAAAGGAGTTCAAAGAACTGGGATTACCGATCGAAAAGAGTGCATGAGAGGCAGCATCTCTGTATAGGAAAGTGGGTATGCTCCCTGAGAGGTATACCCACTTCTTCTAAGAGTGAGTCTATGAATCCGTACAGTAGTCGACCCTTATATTCATTTGCAATTTCAACCGATTATATATACACTATCCTCAAAGAAATGTTCGAAGCATAAGGGGAGTCCTGAATGAGAGTGTACGTTGCAGCAACGCGCCAGAACGATGGAAAGACGATTACCGCCCTCGGTCTGCTCAGTGCGATCGGTGATTATTATAAAAATGTTGGATACATCAAACCGGTAGGACAACAGGTCAAGCTCATAGACGGAAAGGACATCGATAAGGATGCGAACTTAATGAACGAAGTTTTTCAAATCGGAGGGAGTCTTCCTGATATGAGCCCGGTGGCCATACCACGTGGATTTACCGAGGAGTATATACTCCACGGCAATCCCGAAGAGTTGAGGAGAAAGATACAGCAGGCTTACCTTCGGGCGTCGCACAACAAGAATTTCATGGTGATCGAAGGGACGGGGCACGCGGGGGTAGGTTCCGTGATAGATCTTTCCAATGCAGACGTTGCGAAGTTGCTCCATGCACCAGTGGTACTCGTAACCTGTGGGGGTATCGGCCGACCGATCGACGAGGTGATGCTGAACAAGGCGCTCTTCGACAATGCGGGGACATCTCTTCTGGGTGTCATTGTAAACAAGGTAATGCAGGATAAGTTCGACAAGATAGACGGGTTGGTGAGGCTCGGCTTCGAAAAACATAGTATCGATGTACTCGGGGTGGTTCCATTCAACCCGAAACTATCCAGTCCGACGATCAGACAGCTTCTTGAGGATATCAAGGGTGAACTCCTCTGCGGTGAAAAGGGCCTCGATCAGTCTGTGAGCAAGATACTGGTGGGGGCAATGCCTCCACACTCAGCACTCGATTATTTTCATGGCGATGAGCTCCTCATCACACCCGGAAACAGGGAGGACCTGATACTGGCAGCAATGAGCGGATGTGTCATCGGAATATCGAAGGCGTACTGCGTGAAGGGGATCATTCTAACCGGTGGGATAATGCCGAATAAGACGATTCTGAAGCTGGTGAAGAGAACGAATATTCCTATCTTACTTGTGCATGACAATACGTATGAGACAGCTCAGAAACTGAACAACCTCATAGTAAAGATACGGCCAGAAGATACTGATAAGATACACGAAGCAACAAAGCTCATCAAGAAATACGTAAACATAGAGCGTATCATTGAGCGGCTCAAGGAATATACGAAAGTAACGGTGTAAAAGGTACTCACCCTATAATCCAGTTCTGATTGAATACTACACCTATCGGTTAAAAGTTTTTTTCTGGTAATCCAGCCTTTTGAAGGGCCCTGATTTCACGATTTATATCCTCTTGATTTTTATAGGGGAGTATCTGTGCATAGGATTCGATACTGAATGCTGGATCTATTCTTAAAACTTCTGCAACAGCTTCAGACGCCTCTCTATTTCGTCCTAAAGAAATATAACAGGCAGCCAAAAAAGTGTGGGCAGGAAGATAATTATGATTGATCTGTAGAGCTCTTTTCCAGGTAGCAATTGCCTGTTCATATTGAGCTGTCATGAAATAAGCCCGACCCAACCAGTGAAAGTAGTGTACCGGTGGAAATGGATTGAGCTGTATGGCCTTTTCTGCGTACAGAATGCCTTCCTCCCACTTTCCAACACAGCTCACAATTCCCGCCAGAACTGAATATGCGTCAGCACCATTTGGATTGAGCGCAACCGCGCGCCGGGCTTCCGTGAGGGCCTCCTTCCACTCCTGTCTCAGGAGGGAGATCGCGGCAAGCAGAAGATGGCCGTCTTCAAGATTATCATCCAGCAGGATTGCTTTTTTCGCAAGCCCGTACGCTTTATCGAGAGAATTCTGTTTTGACTCACTCCATCCAAAGCGTGCATCCCAGAAGTGCGTCCATCCCAGGGATGCGTACGCGCTCACAAATCCAGAATCAAGTGTTATTGCTTCCTCATACAACTGCCGTGCGAGTGCGTTATCATGTTTCGTACCTCGATTAGAAAACGCTCGAGCCTGGAGTGCTTTTTCGTAGGCTCTAAGATTTTCCGTTTCCTGTGCCCCCCATAGTCGTGCCTGTTCACCCTCAAGAAGCTCAATACGCAAGGCCCTGGTGATCTCAATGGTAATCTCATCCTGAACGGAAAAAATGTCCTCCAGGTTTCGATCGTAGCGTTCTGCCCACAATAGGCTTCCTATTGACGCATCGATCAGCTGAGCCGAAATCCTGATTCGATCAGTTGTCCTCTGGACGCTGCCTTCCAGTACGTACCGCACACCTAATTCCTCTGCTACCGTTTGTATCTTCACGGGCCTGTCTTTATAAATGAAAGTTGAGTTTCGGGCAATCACGAATAGATCCGGTATTTTGGAAAGAGTGGTAATGACACTTTCGGTGATTCCATCGCTCAAATATTCCTGTCCCAAGTCACCGCTCATGTTTTCAAAGGGAAGCACTGCAATGGAGGGTTTGGCCGGAAGGCGAACTTCGCCTTCTCGTTCACTTACAGTTGTACGAGTAGAAGGACGTAAGTAAATATTCCAGATCACAACAGCTGCTGCTCCCACACACACGACAGCCGTTATAGACACCACTATTTTTCGCCATTTCTTTCCTAATGCATGTTTCGCTCTCATAACCCTATGTGCGGCAGCACCCGGAAAAGATAAAACCCGATATGCCCGAACCGGATTTGATATATTTTTAACAACCTGCTCACCAATGTACTCATATGTGAGCTCCAGCTTGTTTTCAACTGCATCGTATACTGATCCGGATATACAGATCCCGCCCCCTTCCGCAAGACCCTCCATGCGTGCAGCAATGTTAACGCCATCTCCATAAATCTTACCTTCTCCCTCTACAATGTCACCGAGATTGATCCCTATCCGGAACCTCATCTTACGACTTTCAGATAACTTCGCGTTCCGTTCGGCAATCTCACGCTGTATCTCCGCTGCACAGCTCACCGCCTCCACTGCGCTTATGAACTCTGCAAGGATATTGTCTCCCGGTGTATCGACGACTCGTCCTCTATACTGCTGGATCAGATGTGTAATTGCATGACGGTAATCGGTCAATGCACGGATGGTGGCCTCCTCATCGTCCTGCATGAGACGGCTGTATCCCTCCACATCTGCACTCAGAATCGCACTTAGCTTACGCTTGAAATTTTCTATCGGCATCGCCTCATCCCTATAAATCCCTTGAGAGAAACATGAAATACATTATTATTTTTTTCTGTCCATAAACCGATAACCCTTAGAATAATCCACTGCAAATATACATTTTTAAAATGAATTGTACTCCCTTTTTCCTAAGGGAATTGTCCTTTCCAGAAGAATTGTAATTGAACGATGCGATACAATTAGTCGCTGGTGAATGTGGAGTGAGCTCACAAAATATCTGTGGATCAACGCTCCATGGCATGTCTCGGTATGTACTGTTCGATGGAGCGCAATATTCCCCTCTGTATTTTTACCGCCTGGTGTATGATCGAATCCTGAAACTCTCTGTCCAGGTCGGAACCTGCTGTGCACGGATAGCTACTGAGCAGCTTGTCTATGGAAAAGACAAGGTCCTCGTCGACACTTTTTCCAGTTAAACCCCTGGCGGTAAAGTATGTTGCACCGCAGGGCGCGCTGGAAAGAACCTTCACCTCCTCGATGATGCCTTCTTTGAGCCGGATGTGAAGCTCCGGTTTTCCGATTCGAAAGCGCCTTCTGAATTCTCTCAGAACACCCTCTTCAGGGTCGAATGCGCAGAAGGGTTTCGGAAAGACAACTTCTATACCTCTTTGCTTGCAGAAATTTGTTACGGACCCTTTCCCATAGGGCGATATCCAATTGCTCTCTTCCAATGGCACTATAAGCCCTTTTGATATCGGGAATCTTTCAAGAAAGGCGAGAAGTATTTCTTCATTGATCGCGATGGGTATGAGAACATCGTGAACAGGGACTTCTTTGGGGAGGAAGATCTTCGGATCATCGATGATTGCGGGTAACGTTGAAGGAAACCTGATGACTCCTGCGATGCTCTCTGAAAAATCGATGTTATACCCCGACCTGCAGTCCATGCACTCACGGTCGCAGGTTGTGCATACTCCTTTTTTATCAGAAAGGTGGCCGATGAAACGGTCGGCAAAGGAAGTATTCATAGAAAGAGTGTAATCTTTTTTGAGCAGATGATTCAGAACACTCTTCAGTATCAGGATCTTCATGATATCTTCAGAGGGGGAAAAGGATTACCCTTCCCTCCCCTTTCCGCTCTAAAAAAGTGAGCTGGAACTATTATCCTTTCGCTTTTTTTCTGAACGCCTCGATGTAGGAGTCCGCATAAATCGCCTTGTTCATGATCAGTTCGGCGGTGAGTATCGTGTTCACGAGCTCTTCATCGAGTACGTTGCAGATCACAGCATCACATCCATTGGCGATCATCATTGTCATGAACACCCTGTTAATGATATGCGTATGCTTGGCTCCACTTGAGATATTTGTCAGGCCGCACACAATGTGGCATGGTGGGTCGCTGAAAAGCTGAAACTGATTCGCAGCAGCTAAAATCTCCTTCGCCTGCTGCTGCATACAGTTCAGAGGCATTACGATTGGATCGAGGTACAACTGATCGGGGGAAAGCCCAAACTCCATTGCCTTTTCCATGAGCTTTGCCGCGTTCTCAACCCGTTTATCTGCGTTTGCAGGACTTCCCGTTTCATCCATCACGAGACCAATAATCGAGGCGTTATACTCGGCAACAATGGGGAAGAGCTGATTCATCTTTTCCTCGACTGCAGTGGTGGAGTTCACCAGTGGAGGCTTCTTACACACCTTCATCGCATCTTTCAGCATATTGGGTTTATTGTTGTCAATGGATATGGGAGTGTCGACCACTTCCTGTACTAACTCGATCATCCAGCAGAGGTCCTCCGGTTTGTTCGAAGCGGTACCAAGGTTCACATCGATGTAACTTGCCCCTACTTCACTCTGTTTACGCGCCCACTCCTTTATCACGTTCCCATCTTTGTTGATGATTGCGTTTTTGACGTCTTTAAAACCAGCGTTTACTCTTTCACCTATGAGAATCATATTACGCCTCCTTTTTTAAAGTAGGGTATCTATCGTTTTCCGCACACTCTTTATTGCGTTCGGTTGAGCCATCACAAATATATCGGACCCGGCCTGCAGATACCCTTCGGCACATGCCGCTTCCCACATGGCCCCTCTCTTCTCGAGTTTTCCCCATCCGGGAAGAACATCCTCATCTGCAACCGCTTCCTTCACTCTATAGGTCTCTCCCGCAACATCGCATATCTGAGGAGCAGCCATGAGGTTGTCGCCCTTGAGACCTGCGATCCTGCATCGTTCAATGATGGTATATACATAGTCGAACCCGTAGCCGAGTGCAGCAGTTGTCTGAAACATGACGACATCTTTCAGATCGTAGCCTGCATCCTGGAGAAGTATATTCACCTGTTTTCCAATGTTGATGTCAACCGGTGCCTCCGAGATGATCTTGTGCTTGTCTGCTTTACAGATGGCAACCACGGTCATGTAGTTCGATTCCTTAGCGGAGCCGATCAGGCAGTTCTCACCCTTTCCCGCCTGTGAGCACTCGGGAAGTATGTGATTGTCCTTTTCATCATCACCACAGCCCCATATGATGAGCGGCACATCGACCGCCTGGAGCACCTGTTCGACCACCTTTGCGCACTCCTCTGGCTTCGCATTCTTACCAGCAGGGTCGGCGCCTATCATTTTGAGACTGATCAAATCGACTCCAAACTCCTGTACGTTCTTCTGAGCCCATTCCACAGGGGAGTTCACCTCTTTTCCTATTGCGCCAAGGATTGGCTCCGGCCAGTCCGGCACCACATCGGAAACAAATCCCGCTATGACCGGTTTATGGGGAATCTCACCCTCGAACTTGAGAAAGGGTAGTGTGCTCGCTCCCCCGACTGTTACCGTTTTTCCCCGGGTACCACCCTGATCTTTCGTTGCACCAATTGTCACGGTATTTATTTTCGAAGTCCATTTTTCCTTCACATCAGGTAGCTGCATTTTCTCCTCCTATTTTCTGAGTTATTTTCTTTAGGATTTTTCTGGCAGAGTAATCCTGCACGCTGAGAAGCGATTCGCCGTTGAAAACTGCGTCGCTCAATTTCTGATCAAAGGGGATGTCACCGATATACTCCATCTGCAAGTCCTGGATACGATTGAGAAGCTCTTCCTTTCTTTCCTTGCTCACCATGTTGGTGATTATGTAAATGTGTTTTATCTCGTTTTTTAACTGAGAAATGATTTTAGAGAT
>Ga0209427_10001885_pt1 | contig 24478 bp, 30 predicted proteins | sample DeeMarSWOR136_30_FD_187465 | JGI IMG/M metagenome (GOLD analysis project Ga0209427, IMG submission 187465) | Marine sediment microbial communities from White Oak River estuary, North Carolina - WOR-1-36_30 (SPAdes) (version 2) | ecosystem: Environmental > Aquatic > Marine > Intertidal zone >...
ATTCGGATTTTCACAGATGGTCCATCCATCATAGTTGCCATCATTGAAATTGTCTTCCCACACAACATCGGCTGATACAAGTATAGGTCCAAAGCTGCTTATCAGAACAGCCAAGACCAACCAGAGTTGTACTCCATTGACAATACTTTTAGTGTATCTATTTTTCCTATATGTTCTTTTCATTCTCTCCTCTCCTACTAGTGTTGAACTTATTTTGTTTTGTCGAATTCTCTTATTCCTGACAATTTCCATCCTCCAACCAGCAATGGGATTACTAGGAACCCAACGAAGCCTACGAACCCGATTAATACAGGATTAGACCACTGTATTGGTCTGGGAGGAGGTTCTGGAAACCCAGAACCCTCCTTCGTATATTCAATCCTCCCGCCAATCATCGTCAGCAGCACCTCTATGTCAGCCAAATTGTCTTCCGAAACTGTCAGGGGATTGTCTGAGAGCATCACCAGGTCTGCAAGTTTCCCGACCTTAATGCTCCCCTTAGTGTCTTCTTGAAATGTGCCGTAAGCCGCGTCGATTGTTATGAGCCGGAGGGCCTGCTCCACGCTGAGGGACTGATTCAACATCCAATCAGGGGGAGTGAGCCCTTTGTCCCCGATTTTAGTGACTGCTAAAGAAACCGCTCTCATAGCAGATCTATGCTCTCCCAGATTCCACGGAAAATCAGTACTTCCGAGTGAGGGTATTCCCGCTTCTACAATATCTCGCCATCTTGCTATAAGGTCCGAATACTCCTCATAAATCGGAAATTGGTAATATTCTACATCATCTGAGTTGAACCATGTGAGTTGGAAAGAAGCGAGAATTCCAAGGTCGCTCATTCTCTGCATTTGCTCGTTTCTGAGTAGGACAAGATGTTCAATACGGTGTCTATACGCATCATTCGATTGCCCATCTAGGGCCGATTCGAGCGAGTTCAGGACAACATCTGTAGCAGTGTCCGTAACACTATGTATAGCAATCTGGAACCCAGCATCATGAGCTTCCTTGACGAGTCCAGCCAATTCAGTCTGGTCGAAATAGTGGTCCCAATTGGTGATCCAACCGTCCATGAAGATCTTCACTCCTCCTATCCTCAGCTTTGAACTATATTCTTGTCCGGGTTGATAAGCTTGATACCAATTGCCGAACCTATCAAATTGCCAGCTTAGTGGAAGATAGGCATTGACACGAACGTGAAGGTTGTCCTGTTGATCCAAAGATATGAGTCCATCCAGTCGTTCTTGATTCACAAAGAGTTCAGAAATGCTAGTCCATCCACAGCTAAGTACTGATTCAATCACTTCTTCTGCTGTTGATTGGTTCACATAACTCCGGTCACCTATATGATGAGAATGAGCGTCATTGAAACCCGGTAGGAGTGTCCTTCCTTCAAGATCGATGAATTGGGTGTTTGGTCCTGCCATCGCGAGGATATCATTCTCATCGCCTTCAGCAACAATATACTCACCTTGGATGGCTACAGCCTCGACTTGGGCGGGGGATTGCTCCATAGTCACGATTTCACCATTATATATGATTATATCAGGTGAAGAATCAGTTGCCCCATTCCAGAATCCTTGTGATGCAAGATACAATAGAGAAACCAACAAAAGCGTGACTACAACAGATGTAATTGCAAGCAGTTCACTTCTTTTCATGACAACCCCTTATCCCTAGCCAATCTAAATTCCAGTGTTAGGTGTTGGTTAATAATCATCCGCTAAAGCGTTTCTTAGGCTCCTTAGACAGAAATCGTCACGAGTTCGTATCTCGCCTGTTCCGTCATCTATGCCTCACCAGCTAACCTTAGTCTTTAGCATACCTGCCTTTGAGGATGAGAACAAGAATTATACCTAATAGTAACATGATCGGTACTGGTATGTATAGAGGGACTAATGGATCCCCGGACCAGTCAATGAAGTAAACGAGTGGAGCTGAAACAATAATTGGTTGTAGCTCAGCAAGAATTCCTATGAGGACTGTTGTCTTTGCAGTGGTACTTCCTAAACAGAATCTAGCCAAATATACAGCAAATACGAGCCTTAGAATAGTGTATGGAAGCGTATCTAGAGGATTCCAAAATCTGAATCCTGAATACCAGGTTGACTCGATGTAGTCCCAAGTCATAGCTCTAATTGAGTCAGGCCCAGGACCAATGTCTATTCGATATGCGAATGGTAGGACTAAGACCAGTATAATCATGATTGCAGCTATAATAAAGAAGACCAAGCTTCGTTCTGATGCTGCTTTACTCACTGTTCCAATCCTCCACAGACCTCTATTGAACGATTCTGGTGATTGGTTGATTCATAATTATTTGTGTCAACGCCAGATAAACATTGAAATGCAAGTGCATTGTCCGTCATTTCTTCTGCGCTATCCAGGTGATTGTAGTTCAGGCTGATTCCATGGACTCATTTTTCCCAAAATATGAGAATTCATTGCCTTGAAACGAAAATGTTATACCACAAGCTGGTAGCAATTAATAAGTGACATGAGAGATGACGAATGGAAAGACACCTGAAGTTGGCAAAACGCAGGATGTACTACATTTTACACCCACATTGGTGAAAATAATCGATTCACCTCAAGCAATAAGACTGCTTGAAGATCCGAATTACTACATCATAATTGAGATTCTACGAAAACGTCCTATGACCATCCGAGAGATTGAATACGCATACAAGTTAAGAGCTGCTGACCACGAAATTGTTGGGTCTAAGTCTTATAACACAATTTACAGATATCTCAAAGCTCTAGAAAAGGAGGGTCTTGTGACACCTGGAGGAAAGCGAGTTGAGTTTGGAAAGACTGCATCTGAAACACTCTTCTCGCGAACAGCAAAACTCTTCCATTATGGCCTCCCTCCAGAAATGTCTAAAGAAGGCATAGATTTAATCAATCGAGTTTTGGGAGGATTAATGATTTTACATGGTGGGTCAAAAGAAACCGAGTCATGTCTACGTGAAGTTACAAATGAGATTAGTATAGCAATGAGCGATGAGATTACGAAACTTGCAGAGGCGGACGACAAAGGAAAATTGGATGAAATCCTCTCAGGTGAATGGGGAAATATGATTAAGACTCTCGATTATATCGCCTTTTTGGGGATTATTTTAAATCACCCTGAATTAGTGAAGAAACTCCAAGATTGTTTTTAGTGATTCCTGCAAGTATGCGGGTGTTCTGTTATTTCAAAATGCTGCAGACCAAAACATCAATCAATTATCATCATTTCATGAGTATATCTTTTCAATTTCAGATAACTTTATATTATTTTATGATAATTTATTATCAGTTTGTGATAATGATGATAGCTAGGAAAAAAGAGTGTAACCAATCGCAACATAGGGTAATCGTTCAAGACTACTCACAAGAAATTAAAATTCCTAGAAAGCAATCTAGAGAAGATAAAATACCTGCACCAATAGATAGGAAAAATGTGCAGCAAATTACGCGACATAACAAATGGATGACTGGGAGATCAGCTGTTACTCTGCATCGTTAACACACTAAACTCTTACTGCTAGTGTTTCAGAAACATGGTTGTGATTCGTACAATCTGCGAATAGGAGGTAGCGAGTTCAAATCTCACTTGGTCCACCACTCCTTCTTTTGGCATCACACCAAGCCTATATAATGGGTGTATATCACTTTGTCAGATGCTCCTTCATGCTTGAGTGAAAGAAAGTGGAGAGTTCTGCCTTTCGAGTACGAGAGAGAGAAGAAAATGTGAGTTGATTCGATGGTAAAGCAAGAAACCTGGGAACGTGTTGTACTCAAGAAACTCGAATTGCCAAATGGCATGGTGGTTCCCAACCGAATTATGCGAGCCGCTACTTGGATGAGTCAAGCGGAAGAGAATGGGATATGCGGAGATACTGTCATCGAAACGTATGGTAAAATCAAAGCAGGTGTCGTGGTAACTGGTTTTCAATATGTAATGCATGAGGGACAGGCAGTCAAGCGCATGATTTCCAATTCAAGACCAAGCGATGTTGAAGGTCTGAAACGCCTTGTTGCGGCGATTCATGCTTCAGGAGGTCTTGCAGCAGCTCAATTAGTTCATTGCGGGAGCAGGAGCCTTCCAAGAGTGACAGGCATCGATGCAGTATTTGGACCTAGTGAGATGGATGCCCCTCAACCTAAGGGGGATGTTGTTCGAGTAAAAGCTATGACAGTGGAGCATATAGAAAGAGTCACTCAAGCATATGCCAATGCAGCCAAACGTGCAGTTGAAGCAGGATTCGATCTGATTGAACTACATGGAGCTCACAACTATGGGCTTTGGCAATTCTTTGACCCATCGTTCAATAAACGACCAGTGGATGACCCATTCACCGGATTAACAATTGAAGGACGTTGCAAAGCGATGGTGGATGCTGTAATAGCTGTGAGGCGTGCGGTTGATATTCCCATTCAGGTGAAGGTGAACTCAAGCTCGGATACCGTAAGTTCCAAGGAAGTGGGCGAGCTGGCAAAGAAACTCGCTGAGGCGGGAGCATATTGCATTATAATTAGTGGACCAAACCCAAGTCGAAATCCGAAAGATGAAGGGGAGGCATATTTCTTTGATGATGCAACGGTTATCCAGTCGATCGTACGTGGCAGTGAGGTCTTAGTTGGACTGGTGGGTGGAATCCGGTCTCCGGAAACTGTTGTTAGGCTTCTAACTGGAGATGGAAATTCCCAGGCTGCTTTCGATGTGGTTCAGCTTAGTCGTCCCTTGATTAGTGAGCCGGCACTTCTATCTCGTTGGACTGAAGAAGCGAAAATTGGCAACCAGGAACCTGCTCGGTGTATTTCTTGCAACCATTGTCTTGCGGCGGGATTGAAAGGAAAAGTTAGATGTGTTCAGTTTGAGGAGAAGTGACATTGAGAGTCAGCGTAGACAATGGTTTGCTCTAGTGAACTAGATGTTCTAACCAGTATGATTATTGAAATTTAGACTCCAATGAAGCAAAGAGAGCACATAAACTGAATCTCATATGGCCAACCATCTCTATTGATTTCCCCTTTAAAAAAAGCAAAAATGTTTAATTCCCAGAAAGAAGAGAAGCTAGATTATGACCTCTGAACTTTCTATTCCTTTGGAGAAAGCATTTGAGTTGTGTAAGGCTCATAGGGAGAAGAAGGGTGTTCGATTGTTTAGTCAGTGCTGGGGGTGTGTAAGGTATTCTAAGGAGGACCCAGAGAAGATGTGTTTCTACAAGCCTCCCACCCATGATGGATGTAAGCTCGTTAACAGACTGTTTGAGTCATAGTGCAATAATTAAAGAGATCGCATGTTCAAAACACGCTAGCTCACCAACTTTGTTCTCTTGGATTTTGAACTTCACAAATAGTTGGCAGACTTTTTAACTCTGAGAAGAGTCACACACTTTATTGTAGACCAATCCTGACTGAAGAGAATTTGCAGTTATTTCGGACTTTGCAGTTATATCTCTGAGAGGACTACACTAGTGACAGTTCTTTCTACACCTTCAATGTTTCTCAATGTAAAAATCACAAAGTCGTTCAGTGCGTCAACATCTTTCACTGCGACTTTTACAATCATATCATTGTCACCTGTCACAATGAACACTTCTTCTACATCCTGTAGTTCTTTTATTACTTGGGCGACCTCAAGTTGATTGATCTTCTCTCCTCTTGCAGAACGATATGAAACTGTGCATAAAATGTAGGCAACCAGTCCTTTCCCGATTTTCTTTCCGTCTATATCTATTGTGAATCGCTTGATAATCCCTCTCTGAGCCAGATTCTTTATTCTATTGTGGATTGTTGTCTGTGGTATTTCGAGTTCTTTGGACATCTCTTTGGTAGTCATGCGAGAGTTCTCTTTGAGTAAGAGTAGGATTCTGTTATCTTTATCATCTAATTCATTCATAATGGAAAAATATTCCGTAAAAGTTTATTTCAGTTGTTATTCTTGCTATTATTTCCAATTTTTGTTGCAAGACTATTTCTTGATTTACTATTTTGAGTTATATTATCTAGGGATGTTATCGACATGACTTACTCATCAGTCTTGAAATCAAATGAGTCATATCTACAGGAGAAAGGAAAAATCGTAGAGATACTTAAAATACAGTCCGAGGCTTTGCTTGCGATTCATGAGTTCCTCTATCAAGAGGGGCTCCTTCAGATGATGCCTGTGATTGTTTCACCTGTCACAGATCCACTATGTCATCCAGTATACAAGGCGACCATTACATATCTCAATCAGAAGCTCCAGCTTACCAAAAGTATGGCTCTGCATAAGCAAGTAGCAATCTCCACCTTGGGTGTCAAAGGAATCTACATTGTTTCGCCGAATGTTCGGTTGGAGAAAGATGTGCAGAGTGATAATCACCTGCTAGAGTTCTCGCAACTTGATATTGAGTTGAAAGATACATCAGCCCATGAGTTCATGTCATTCATGGAAGACTTGGTCATCTACATATTCGCTAAGGTTCAGGACAGGTGCGAGAAGGAGTTGAAAGAGTTAAGGGCTCATATCAAGATTCCAAGAAAGCCCTTCCGTGTCCATTCAAGCTGGGACCTAAGACGTGAGTTTGGTGAAGAGTTTGGTAGTCGTATCTCACAACGTGAGGACGATTTATTCTGGATTACTGATTTTGAGAGAGAGTTCTATGATAAAGAGGATGAAGTCAGAAGAGGGCACTACCATAATTATGACCTGTACTATCCTGAAGGATATGGTGAGGCCCTTTCTGGAGGAGAACGAGATTACAAGTATGAAATAATCGTTAGAAAACTCAAGGAGAGAAACCATAGATTTGAGGAATTTACTCCATATCTCGAGCTGGCAAAGGCAGATATGATAGGTCCTAGCGCTGGCGGAGGTCTTGGTGTTGAAAGACTTGTTCGTTTCCTGACGAAACGGTCACACATCAAGGAGATCACATTGTTCCCGAAAGTTCCTGGAGAGAGAATATTCATGTAGAGCTTAACTACCGGAACCTAGGGAAACATCTGAATTCTTATTGGATTGGACAATCATATCACTTGATTAGCTTACTCTCAAAACAACCAAATTGTGAATCGAGAGTTCGAAACATAATGGTCCAAATTCATGCTCCTATTTGTCGTTTCCAACTTCTCTCGATCTTCCTCTCACGATTGTAGTGAGCCATCTCTCCGCCGATGTTCTTCGTAGTTCCACTCCAGATTGCAGCCCCTTCACTAATACCCAGAAAAATAGCAGTGATGATGCCACATAGATCACCAACGAGAATGAAACCAACAAAACCAATTCCAAATGAGGTAATGACTGTCCAAATTCCTGCAAAGAAGAAGAACCACTTCCTTTTCGGTGGTGGTGTTAGTAGAAATGTTTCGTAGTCAATCTTCAATGTAGGCTCATTATACATTCCACGACTCATTCCGTCGATCCGAATCCCAGCCCATTTTCCAGCTATCAATCTGCCCAATGGATAGAAGAAGAAAGTGGCTGCAAGTAAACTTCCCAGACGTCTTAAGAAGATCCACCAATCCGATGTTGTCCAAACAAGAAAAGCATTCCAGTCTAGAGAAACCTCGAGAAGTCTGAGATACCAAAGAGTTGGGCCAAGTGCGCCAATCAGAGTCAGCAGAACAATGCATGGCCAAAGGGAATAGGTACGTCCTCTTTTTTCCTTGAACAGGACATTTCTAATTCGAGCAGCTTGTGCAACTTCAGTGATATCTGGATTAGGACTGCGTTTAATCTCTCGTACAATCCTCCAGAATTGTTTTCGAACTTCAGGAGGCGTCTTTTTAGGGTCCTGTGAAACAATCTTCTCAATCTGGTCAAGCTTTTGAAGAGTATCAGACATTCCTGCAACCCACGTCCTACATAGAGAGATTGCCTTTCAATCCTAACATCAAAGTAATGGTATTGACAGAAGCTGGTCTTGAATGACTAAACAATTGTTCATTAGTTCGAGTTTCATCTGGTTCATTATAGTTTCAATTCCACAATGTCAAGTTTCTATTCGAGCTCCAATATGGTAGTAGTTGAAGTCACCGCAAGTAGACCATAATATTGGATGTACTGTTCTGATATCCAATTTGCCATCAATCAGGGTGTTGGAATCCGCATATGATTTGACGACCTTTCCAATGATTCCCTCGTTAAGGTCATAGTCGATTATTTGGTCGACCTCGCATTCCATGTTTAAGGGACATTCTCTAATCATTGGAGCTGTTTTCAGTTCTCCATAGAATGAATCAAAGAGGGAAGACTTGTCATAATCACGACCAGATTTACTTCCGCATAGTTGTGTTTCTTCAAGTATTGTTATAGAGGGGATGTTTACACTGAATGTCATGTTTTCTAGGATACCAACTCGTGTGTAGCGTTTTTTATACAGACTAAAGAAAACATGTTTCCCAAAATTGAATGGGGAAATGTAACCAATCACAAGGTAGTTGGGTTTCCCTTTTACTAAAGCCCCTACTAGCGCTATTGGCAATGGGTTGAGAATATTTCCTTTGATTTCTTCTTTCATAGTTCATGACCTCTGTAGCCTTGAAGTGAGATTCTATGTGAGATCATGCGAATCATCTGGGCATCGGATATTAATATATAGGATGTCCAATATATAAATCGTTTATTTAACGCATTATCTGTACTTCTCTGCCTTCGTTCGCAGATCATTCAACTCTTAATTCATTCACCAATAATCTGCATACAATTACTATTCTAGGGTGATCAGTATTCCAAGGATTGGACGTCTGCTACTCCATCGTCTGGAAGATTGAAGACGAAGCTGATTGTCTGATGGACTCGATTAACTGGTAGTCCAAACCACCAGCGGGAGTATGTCACGTTCATCTCAAGCTGAGCATTCAGTTCATGACCATCAAAGTCATCCCCATTGATGTTCGCTAGAAGTAACTCTAGATAGAGTCCAAAACTAACGGAATCCACATCAGGGTTTTCATTGAGAATGAAAGTGAGCAGGGTTGGAGACCACCAGCCATTTTCATACTTGTTCACCATGTCAAAATCATGAAGATAGAAACTGAAAGTGCTGTTTCGAGGACCATCCTGTATTGCATAAATGAAGGTTGATAGATCCACACCAGAGTCATTATCTCTGAACCAAAAGAGAAGAGAGATCTCCCTTGGTATGAGGTGATGATGACCGGAGTGATTTACTGGGAGTTCAACTATGAAACTGAATTCATTGAAGTTCACTCCCTCGCTGATATTGTAGAAATAGATTGTTTCAGGAAATCTGTGAGTGAATGTTGGTTCAGAAACCTTGTATTCGTGTCCTGCAAGACTAATGTCAACAATGATTACACTAGAAATCACAATAGCAGAGATAACTAAAACCAACACTTCTCTCCTTAATGTCAATGAACTATTGATTTTCTCACTTCCTACCATTTGATTACGTGTCCACAACAGCGTGAGATGATTTAAACAAATCGTTCAAAAAAGATGAAATCTCACTTCATTCACAGATACTTTTCACATTTTGTGTTCCTTATAGATTTTGTATCCCCTAGACAACCAAGGGATCACATAGTTGCGCATCAGTACTTGGGCAGCAAGAAGGGGCGGTTTCCTTCTAATCTTTTTAACACCATTCAAAATCTTCAATCCAATCCTGAGTTTCGCGCTCAAGAGTTCAATATGTGGTAGTGTGAGTCCTGATTCATCCAAGATTCTCTCGGTGAGGTGGTCATAGTCAGTGGCTCTTCCTGAATTATCTGCTTTCTCAAAAATACTCCACCAAAGTTTGGTCTGTTCTAACACAAAATCGAGAAACTCTTTAGATTTCTCCTCTGGTAGGCATCCAAAGTGGGCGAAACAAATCTGTTTGAATTCAATCTGTTTCAACTTACTTATTGTTGATTGAAAAGCCTCAAAGTTCCAGCTTGGAGGCATGAAAGGTGGGACATAGCTGTTTTCTCCCAAATAGATGCCTAATGAGTCGCCAACATACAACCTTCCAGTCTCTTGGTGTAGAAATGAGATTTGATCTTGGGAATGTCCAGGTGTAGCAAATACCTTGAGTGTTTCTCCACCGAGATCAATTATATCGCCCTCTTTGAGAGGTGTTACATCAGTAATGTCTACAAATTTCCCTTCTTCATTGAACACACTGTTATAGGACTGATCTGCCAACAACGAGATTGCAACTTGAGATGCTACTACTTCAATCTCCTGCCCCTCTTTTCCAGCCAGTTCTCTTAGCTTTGGTACCCCTTGACTATGGTCATAGTGAGAGTGAGTAAGAGCAACAATGTCAGGAGGATATGCATCTGCTTCTTTCAGCCCATTAAACAACATCTGAAACTCTGAATCAGTTCCTGAGTCAATAATGCATGTACGTTCTCCTTTAATGACATAGATTGACAAGATACCGGCAGCATCAAAGAACCCTATGTCAATAATCGATGTGCTGTTATCTAGTGGTAATGGGACACCTACTTGAGTCATATTCATATAGTCCTCGATTATCTTTTGGAGATTGACTTCAATCAAGATCCTTTTGTGTTTCTTGATTTCTTAACAGATTTGAATTGATTTTGTTTTTTCTTGATGTGAGCATCTGGAGATTTGTTTGTTGATATACCGAGCATCTTACGCCATGCTCTCTTTCCAGACTCGTCAAGGTCTTCTGCTATCGTCTGCATTATTGCTACTACCTTGAACGCTGTTTCGAGATCAGGCTCATCTTCTTCCAAAAGTACTCACACCCTGATAGCGATAATGTGACACACAGTGGTAATTCCAAAGCAACTTGTGGTCTTAGGCATTGTGCATATGTGCCAAAGTGTGTTTTGCAGGTAAGACTGAAGATGATCCAGGTACTGTGGAGATGTTATTTCTCTAATAGAACCTTAATCCGTTTCACTCCGTCAATTGCATCTGGGCTATAATCATCCGCCCCTAATTCCTTAGCAAGTTCCATAGAGAGTGGAGCACCCCCCACAATTATCTTCACACTATCCCGAAGACCAGCTTCTCGGAGTGCTTTTTCAACTGTAGCTATCTCTCTCATGGTCATTGTAAGTAAAGCACTGAGTGCAACAACTTTCGCATTAGTTTCCCTCACAGCCTCAACGATTTTCTCAGGGGGACAATCCGTGCCCAGGTCAACCACTTCTAAACCTGCAGAAACAAGCATGGAGATTAGGATATTCTTACCAATGTCATGGTTGTCGCCTTTCACAGTAGCAGCAACAATAGGCGACTTATCAATAGCAGCATCAGACTTTAAGTGTGGCTTGAGAATCTCAAAGGCTGTTTTCATCGTATCTCCAGCTAGAACGAGCTCGGCAAGGAAGTACTCATCGTTCTCGTATCTTCTTCCCACCTCTTCCATTCCTATTGTGAGTGCCTTCAGGAGATCCTGTGGTTTCGCGCCAGCATCAATCTGCTCTTGAACAGCACTAGCTACGTTATCGATATCAAGCTCGATTATCATGTTTGTGACATCTGTGAGATCCATTGTTTTCAAGCCCTTTACTCATTATGCATGTCTGTGAAACGACGTAATATTCCTTATTTTCGGTCATTTTTTCAGACTTTTGATAAGAGGGATACACAATCAAGGATATATTAGATGACACAACGCGAGAAATAGACATGAATGATTCAATCCGAGAAACCCTAGGTAAAGAACTTCAAGAGAGGAAAAGGGATACAAAAGACCCAGAGAGCTGGTATGAACTTGGAGGAATTCATTATGATGAGGGGGACTTGAAAGCGGCTGAGGTTGCATTCCAAACAGCTTTGGACCTGAATCCCGTTTTTGTGGATGCATGGCGAGATTTGGGGGCTGTATTATTTGTCCAGAATCGCTTTGATGATGCGGAGCAGGCACTCAAGGGAGCATTAGAGCATAACAATGATGAGTCAGATGTGTGGTATAATCTTGGGTGTGTCTATAATGCCACGGATCGACTTGAGGAGGCAGAGGTTGCATTCAGGAGGGCATCTGAGATAAATCCAGAGGACTCTGATACATGGTGTAATCTAGGTGTCATCCTTTCTAATCTTGGAAGGACTGACGAAGCCGAACAGGCATTGAAGAGGGCTATAGAGATTAGACCAGAGCACTTTGTTGGATGGTTGAATTTGATCAATTTTTATGAGGAGGAGGGACGAAGCAGAGATGCCGAAGAAGCCCATCAACACGCACTTGAGCATATACCTAATTTTGATCAGATTCTCGAGGATTTGGCTGATTTTATAGAGGATGTCGATGGGGAATAAACCATGTCGGAATCTCAAACTCATATCGAGACTCCTCCTCAAAAAATCAAACTTGAAAGGGTGACCACTGAAGGTCTAATTTTAGACATTGGGGGTGGCGGAGAGGGTCTTGTGTCTAGGATTGAGGGAGAGAGGGTCTGTGCTCTAGATATCAGAATGAGTGAGATTAAAGAGGCTCAGATTCACGGTAATTCATCAAATTGGTTCGTCGCAGATGGTGGACATCTTTGTTTCAAGGACTCAGTTTTCGATACTGTGACCTTATGGTTCTCACTGGGTTTTATGAGTGACTGGAACACAAAACGTACAGTCCTTGAAGAGGCATATCGGGTTCTCAAGAGGAATGGTAAACTATCAATACTGGCTAGTCGCATTCCAGAAATTGGGGATAGTCTAATTTTCTGGGTTACTTTTACTTTCCCTGATGGAACACTATCCAAGACTGGGTATGGTCTGAGAGGAGGACAGAACCAGACTCTTCCAAGAATTTTGGAGATTGTTTCAGAAGTGGGATTTGATCTACACCAGTGTGAAGACCATGGCGAGTGGTTCAAAGTTGAATCACAGAAGTCGTAGCTATTTAATCCAAAACCTTAAAGTACAGACTCAAATCTGAGCGGACAGTCACAAGCTGGGTGAAAATGATGAGCCTTGCAGTATGGTGGAGACGCGGTAGCAAACCCGGACTAATCTTGATGTTTCTAGGAATTGCGGGTTTTGTTCAGATACCAATCATTTGGCATGCACAGGTTTACGTGAATGTTCTAAGTGCGGAGCTTCAGATTTTGGTTTCCATCGGCGTCATGGTGGTTCTTGGTGGTTCATATATGCTCATGGCTGAAGCCATGTATCGCTGGGCGCACATCATAGCAAAGAGAAAAACACGCAGACGTCAACGAGGCAAAACAAACTGGATTGGTAGGCTCTCTGCATTCGCTCGGTCTAAAACAGACATGCCTGCATTTGTTGGTGTAGGTCTCTTGACCTGTGTCTTTTTCTTGTTCTATTTTATTCCATTCGGTTTTGCAGATGCTGGTAATCTTCCATCATGGATTGCGACTGTTGCGTTTCTTGACCCATTATTCGTCTATATACTTGGAGTTAACGTAGCAGCGATTGCGACTGCCTTCATTGCAAGCTATATGAACTACAAGATCAAGTGAATTTAGCTTGGTAGCATCTCAAATCTTAATAGTCATGCAAAGCGCGTACTACTTAGGGTGCAATTCTTGTCAGGATTGGAAGTAGGAAGTGAAGCTCCAGAGTTTGCGCTCTTGGAAGCTCCAGGAAAGACTGTCACTTTGAATGAAGAGCTCCTGAAAGGACCAGTAGTGCTTGTGTTCTATCCTGCAGATTTCTCGTCAGTATGTCAAGAGGAACTTTGTAGGTTTAGAGATGTGCTAGCTGACTACAATGACATGGGAGCCAATGTTCTGGGTATCTCTGTGGACGGAATCTTCAGTCATAAGGCGTTCAAGGAAGCAAACGATATTCAATTTCCACTTCTCTCTGACTGGGATAAAACCGTAATTAGGGACTATGATGTTGTTCTTGACAATCTTGCAGGTATGAGTGAAGTTGCAAAGAGAGCTGTCTTTGTTATTGATGTAGACAAGACAGTTGTGTACACTTGGGTGAGTGATAATCCTGGCACGCTACCGCCATTTGATGAAGTGAAGTTGGCAGTTGAAAAACTAGCGTAATCTAACCATGGCGTTATCTTTATATCACATAACCAGTGGAGAACTGATTAATGGCACTGCCGCGGTAGATCAGCCAGGGAGATCGCACGGCTGAAGACCGTGTTGTCCGCGGTTCACATAGACTCACTACGAGTTTGTGGCCGAAAAATCCGCGCCGCGGCACCATTTCAACAATTTTTTCTCATTTGAGATTTTAGTTCAACATCAAGACTAATTATCTGGTATTGACCAGTTTAAACTGATTGATTGATGCGACGATTGAATCCAAAGAAACTCCATGTACGGTTTAATCCTCCTACGACCGAGGAGGTACCAATTCATCCACGCACCTATACACTAACTCATTCTGATCGGACTGGAGATCTTTTCTTGACAATTGGACCAGATTATGATAGGAAACAGATACGCGGGTGGTACACTCGATTAATGCGAGATGAAGTCTTAGCAGAGTGGAAAAATGACACAGAAGGACCAACACTACATGTCTATTGTGAGGTTGGTCGAGGTCTTGGTTCCTCTAGTTTCAGGGAGTCTGTCTTTCGAAGAGAGCTTGGTCTTGTTTTGGAAACATTTCGTTTTGGTGATCGAAAATTATTCGAAAAAAAGTCCAAGTTGGATCAAGCGAGAATTAAGGTTTATTTCATTGCTCGAAAACCGGAAGAAAGCAAGGTGGAAGAGTGGGGATTGATGAAAGATTATACATGACTACTGCTCATGCATAGCAATAGGCATGGCTTGTTTCTTGGCCCCAGCTAATTTTGAACTCAGTCCCTTCTGTTTCAACAACAAGTATGTAATAGCTATACCCAAGTAGGCGACATATCCAACTACTTCTAGTGCGGATGGATTACCATTGTATCCAAACAATGCCTTTGCCATTCCACCGATTAGACCGTTCTCATGTAATAATGGATATTCACCACCAGGCAAGAGTGGTGGATTGATATTCCAGATCTCAAGCGGCCCAATCAGGAGCAAACCAGCCTCCTGTAGCTCGTGAATACCATATGCAATCATCCCAGCAGCAAACAGGATAAGAAATATGGAAGTCCATTTGAAGAGCACCTTCAAACTGATTCTGAGAGAGCCCATGTAGAAACCTATACCCAATATCACAGCAAGTGATAGACCAAGAACAATTCCAATGTAACTTTGAATTCCTTCTTGAATTACAAGTGCCATACTGAAGAGAGAGAGCTCTACCCCTTCTCTCAAAACAAGTGAGAAACTCAGAAGTGCAAGACCTATTCCACTCTGTTGAGTGACAGACCTTTCCATGGATTCCTCAATTTCTTGAGTAATCTTGGCACCAGCATTCCACATCCACACAATCATTGTAGTGAGAAGGATTGCTGCAATGAGGACAACAGAACCTTCGAAGACATTCAGAAGTGGTCCTTCGAATATCCCCCAGAGTACTCCAACAACAATAGCCGCACCTAGACTGGTAAATATTGCAAAAATCGTGCCTCTTACCACGTATCTTCGTAGATCCGTTTGGTAGGTCTTCCTAAGATAGGATAACATTATTGCTATTATGAGGGCGGCTTCTATACCTTCTCTAAGTGAAATGATAGTGGGTGAGATTATCATAGCTAGTCACATAGAATCCATTAACAATAGTTAATAAATTTGTTATGCGACCATTTGGGCTAGCTCTGGTTGACCACTGATTTATATTAAATCACAAGATTTGGTTTGATGATTTAGATGACATCAATTGAAATCATATAAAATGCATAGTATTGTTATGACTCCGATTCAGGTTTCTTGTTTTGACTAAGTGAAAGGCCAGTGGTCTAGCGAATGACATCTCTCTGATATGGCGAAGATCGAAGGTTCCAGTCCTTCCTGGCCTACCAATGGGATGTTGGTCTAGCTTGGTGAATGACATTGCTCTTATATGGCGAAGATCGGTGGTTCAAACCCACCACATCCCACCATTATTACTGCTTCAAGTAGGTTTCTTGCTAAACAGCATAATTGAATACCATCACCAGTTTATTCTTATCAAACTGTGATGGGTCCAAAAACTAGGAGTTTGAATATGAGTGTAGAATGGGGAATACTTCCACTAGGGATTGAAGAAAGTGACCTAGTAATGGTTCTACTAGCTATATTCATTCTTGCGTTACTTGTAATCGCTATGTTCATCGTCTTCCCATGGTACTATGCTTTTCTTGGGACACTCTTCATTGTCTTTTGCATTCTCTATGGCGTGAGTGTGTTGAAGCAAAAAGAGGAGTAAGTTGACTGATTCTAAAGAAAAAAGCGGGGGAATTGCACCCCCATGGATTGATTATCTATTGCGACTCTTCAGGTTCTATGTAACCATCGTGATATGTTGTACCACTCTGGACTGCATCCTGGTCTCCCAAGACTCTCTTCCAGAAAGGCTTCCTCAAGCGACGTTTCTCGCCCCAATTGCCTTGCCACCAGATGCCTCTTCCAGCGCGAAGATGCATGGTGATCTTCATGCTGGAAACAATGATTCTCCAGACAGATATTGCAACTGTTATGAACATGATGAAAGCCCATATCCAGTCAAAGGGAATGAACGGTATATTGTTGGTCTGGAAGAATTCAACAAGATTGAATAGACTCCAAGAACCACCCTCATTGACGTAGACATATTGAATTGGCCAACCCACGTTGACTAGTACTACTGCCAGACCAATCCAGACCACGCTGAGGATGGCCTCAAATGCCAGATTAAGATTGTTCTCACCCCAAATATAGAAGAGGGCACCTCTGACAGCACCAAGTAATAGAAACACTACTACGTAAAGGTAGACAGCTTGGAATGCTGCAGTGTAGAGTACTGTAACAACTGGTAACATCAGAATGACGCCCCAAATCAGACCCATGATGAAATCGCCAGCAGCCCCCCATTTCGTCTTGGGCTTGAATCCTCCAACACCAATTCCAAATATGGTTTCAAGTGTTGTCTTCTCGGTCAGTGGCTTGCTTCGATCAAGCAGAGATATTCCACCAATTATTATCAGAAGGATAGTCACATTGATGATCAGCATGACTGGAATGCTGAAAGGCCAGTTCTGGATTTCTGCTCCAAACAACTCAGTTAAAGAAGCCCCAATCATTGTAAAACCAACGATGAGAGCTAGTGCAACTCCAGCTAGTACTATAAGCATTCGACTTAATGGGTTCACATATTCAGCTGGTACAGGTCCAACTTTCTTCCCAGAACCAGCATACTCATGTGCGACACTCTTTGGATCACCCATTCTCTCAATGGCCATCATGGCAGAGCCAGCAGTCATTATGCCTCCGCCGATTCGCTCAGCCTCCTCAATCAAGTGAGTCTGAAGTTCGACGATTGCATCCTCACTGTCAAGAGGAAGATACAACCTAACACGGTCAAGGTATTGATCAATAAGTTCCAATGGATCATTACTACTCATTATTATTCAACCTCCATTACGACATCCCTCATTTCACGTGAGAGAATAGACCAGGTCTGCGTCATTGCTCCTAGTGCCTTCAGACCCTCTTCAGATACTTCATAGTACTTCTTGGGTTTGGTAGGATCTTCATAGTCCCACTCAGACTTTAGGAGCTCACGTTTCTCCAGTCTTCTTAGCAAAGGATAGACTGTGCCTTGCTCAAGAGCCAAGAAAGACATCTTCTCGTCGAGCAGCTTGACAGCTTCATATCCGTACGCCCTCCTCTTGCTAAGAAGAGCAAGGATGGCCAGCGTGACAGCGCCTCGCTTTACTTCCTTGGACCATCGGTCCAATTCTTCCTGTGTCTTTTTTGACATTGACACTTAGTTTACCTCTTTTTTATCATTGTTCTTACAGACATTGTGTGTAACAATGTACTGTGCGATATATAGTACTATACATTATTTGTATATAAATGTTACCAATTAGGCTGTATTATCACCTACACCTATATCTGACAGAGGAGTGTGTTGGAATTAGAGGCGTGATCGGTGACTGTGACTGTACGAGTCAAACGACTCTCTCCTGATGCAAAGATACCGAAAGCAGCAAAGAGAGGAGATGTTGCATTTGACCTCTTTTCCACGATAGATTATGAACTCAGACCAGGAGAGCGTTTTGCAGTACCCACAGGAATTGCAGTAGAGATACCTATGGGATATGAGGGACAGGTACGACCTAGGAGCGGACTTGCTCTAAAAGAGGGCATAACAGTCCTCAATACGCCAGGGACCATTGATAATGGATATCGTGGTGAGGTTAAGACCATCATGATAAACCATAATGAGGAGTCCTTCAAGATCACAAAGGGGATGCGCATTAGTCAGTTGGCGATTCGTCCTGTGCCCGAAGTGGAGTTCATAGAGGTTGATGAACTGTCTGATACTGAAAGGGGAGAAGGCGGTTTCGGGAGTACTGGAAGATAAGCAAGTCTGCGTCGCAATGTTTTTAATCGTCAACAAGGGAGAGAGACCTCACTGGGCCGGTGGTCTAGCCCGGCTATGGATTTGCAAATTCGTTTGCGAAACAGCTATAGTATCGCAAATTCGTTTGCGAAATGGCTTAGATACCGCATTGACACATACGCTTGATTTGCAAGCGCGTTCAAACGTGCGGTGGTCGCGTGTTCAAATCACGCCCGGCCCACCATTCTTCGTTCTAAGTTGGGTTATGTTTATAGGGTTATATCTACTAAAGGATTCAAACTGGAATCTGGTTTTCTACATATATATGTCAAATTCTTACTCGAGTCACTTACATCATATTCAATCACCCGATCATCTAAATTCCTGATTTTACGGGCGATGTCAAGAACCTCTGGAATTTCCAGACCTAGTCTTTTAGCCACAAGTACTAGACTGGTCTGGGGTCGTTTCATCACTATATCTCGTACCAATTTCTCCCAATGGTTTTTCAAAGAAAGACGCAGACTGGAAAGAGCAACAAAATCAAGTAGCCATCTGTTTGATGGTTTGCCTAGCGGAGTGGGAGGCGATTTTAGCTCGCCATTAACAGTAGGTGCTAATATTTTTCGATGAATCATTAAATCCTTTACAAATGTTGTAGTTCCTGTTCTTTTTGAATACCAATCAGGATTGCTAGCTTGATGCGTAGTGGTATCAATACTTGGATATCCCTCGTCCTTCCAGAATGACGCTGAGAATTCATATTTTTTCACCCACCGACTCCATTTAACATAACGGGACTCATCCAGATTCTGTATCTTTTCTTGTGCTATTTTAGTATCTGAAGTAAAGGGTCCTGAAGATAATTTTACTAACAAAGCTTCAGCTATTCCATCATTTCCAGACAAGAATTCTTTTTCAGCCTGTTTCAAAGATTCCTCTGCAAATCTCAAATCATCGGGAAAATCCATCAGACTATCTCCTATCTACTATAATATTGCATACCGCGTAAGCACATAAGACATCTGTATTAGACTATTTGATACGGAAACAAGAGAAAAGCTGCAGTTCATACGACCACCACTTCTTTTCAAAGATATTATCTACGAATTCTTCTTGATTTGGATATGGCTTCTGAGGTTCTCTACCTTCTTGTGCTGTGTCGAAGCACATGACCAGCAAGTTTGCCTTTATGTTCTCCCTTTATCACAACGATCTGGCCGTTTACTAGGACAAATTCAATCCCCTCAGGATATTTGTGTGGGTAGTTGGATAGAGGAAATGTGTATGGAAATCGACATGTAGCTCGGTCTCTAATCCTGTCAAAATCGAAGATCACAATGTCCGCCCACATTCCTTCACGTATCTGTCCTCTGTCACGCAACCCAAGCTTCTGAGCGGGAAAAGAGGTCATCTTACGAATTGCCTCTTGGAGGGTCAATACGCCCTCCTCCCGAACATACCTCTCAAGAATGTAGGGATACTCTCCATAGGAGCAAGGCCAATAACCCTGTATCTTGCCAAGAGCACCATATGGTGCAACTGCGTTCCCATCGCTGCAAACCATCATTAGCGGATGCCTAAGTAATGCCCTGATATCTTCCTCGTCTATGTAATTGAAGAGTGCACTTGCGTTGCCATCCTCCTCAACAATTAAGTCAAGGTAGACATCTATAGGTTCTTGACCTCTAAGCGATGCAATCTCCTCAAAGCTCTTGCCTATCAGGGATTCGTTCTCGACAGCATGAAGGAGAAAGATTCTGTCCCATCTTCCATGCTTCACTAGACCAACATAACCTGGTCCAGGAAGTGTATCATCGAGAGTTTCCTGCTTGATGCGCTCTCGCAGAGTAGGATCTCTAAGTCTTTCCGCTGCAGCCTGGTCGCCACCTGCTTGTGCCCATTGTGGAAGCACCTGGCTCAACCGAGGGTTGAGGTCAGTATGTGCATCATTGTCGATGGTGAGGTCCACACCTCTCCTTCTTGCATCATCATAGAGCTTTGACATTTCCTCGAATTTCCCATGGGCGCCATATTTGGGACAATTGTGTGAAACTTGCAAACGAGCTCCTGACCTCTCAGCAATTTCTATAGCTTCCTTGAGTGCATCCACAATGGTTTCACGTTCGCCACGAATATGAGAAGTATAGAGACCTTCATACTTAGCAACAATCTTGCAGAGTTCAACGAGTTCGTCTGTAGTTGCGAACGAACCAGGCAGATAGACAAGACCAGATGACATACCAAAAGCCCCATCAGACATTGACTTGGCAACTAGTTTCTTCATTTCAGCTAGCTCAGAGTCTGAAGGCGCCCTGTTTTCAGCTCCCATCACAGAAATTCTTACTGTTCCATGTCCCACAAGTCCAACGACATTGATAGCTGTCCCTTGCTGTTCGATTTTTTTCAGATAATCACCAAACGATTTCCAGCTCCAGTCAACTTCATCAGCCTCAGACCCCCATGTTTTTTTCAATAACTCAAGTGTCAAATTACTCGTTGGAGCAGGACTGGTCCCACAGTTACCCAGAACCTCTGTTGTGACACCTTGTCTCACCTTGCTCTCTGCTTTAGGATTTATGAGGAGTGTTAGGTCCGAGTGTGTATGAATATCAATGAAACCTGGAGTCACTATTAAGTCACTGGCATCAATGACAAGCTCGCCTTGGGAGATTCCTAGTTCGCCCACCGATGAAATCCGTCCATCCAAAATTCCAACATCTGACTTCATCCAAGGATTACCTGCACCATCAATAACTCTCCCATTTTTGATAATGATGTCATAATCCATAATCTCTTGTTCCTGTTCTGTGTTAAATACTAATAATCATTGAAGAGCTTGATAAGCCAGATGGTATTTGAGACTCCCTTCTCAATCTCAAATCAAGTCTTTTTTGGCTAGAAATACATCCCAGCACGCTCAGGATAGCGTTTCCTGAATGTCTTCTCAGCTGATCGATCTAAGGACATCTGCCTTCTCAAAATTTCAGGGCTAAGAGAACCCAATTCTGGTCTCACCAGTACCGGACCTCGGAGAACTGGAGATGGTATATCTGCGGAGATGTCATCGATAGAGTGTGGAGTTCGTTTCAAAATATCATTAAGACTAAGCTTTGGTCCTGCATCCCCAGTGATTGAGTTCAGGATACCCTGCAAATCAGACTCACTAAGAGGGCGAAGTCCAAACTCTGGAGAAGCGCGAATTGATTCAACCGTATCACAAGACTCAGGTAGTTCAACCCCAGCGCCTGTGAACTCGTATGGATTTAGTGGAATAAGTTTCAGCTGAAATGCAGAATCAGAACTGAGAATTAGCATCTCTCCTCGAGGGGAGCTCATTATGTGCCAGCCCCGAGGTCGCTCTGAGTACTGTTTGAGAATGCGGGGTACGATTATATCAGCTGGTTCTGGTTTGGTCACTGTTCTTCACTATTGTCTTAACACAAACACAAAAAGCAGTATCGGTAGATGCGAGACGGTACCAACTAGTAGGAGTGGGTGCTTTTTATGGCGCATCCTAAGGCCACGTTGCTAGTAACTCACCAAGAGAATGTGACTTCTCTATTGAGCCCTGAACAACGCTTCCTCGACTCTCAAGATCCTTAAGGATTTCAGACGCAATTCTATCAATATCCCTAACATCATCAAGCACGTATCTGAAGGTCAAAGGTATACCCTTCCTTTCTACTCCGACAGCAGTCAGAGTGAGTCTTCGGAGTCTTTTGTGATCATCCATGAATGGGCCTTGGTAATATTCAGGGCTGTAGACAATAATTGCAGCCTGATTTGATATCTCCATGAAATCAGAAAGGTTGTTGAGCTGTACAGAAGGAATGAATATGTTTTGTTCGTCACTCACGGTTTCCATCTCGCTGTTTTGAGAACCCACTATCCCCTTCGTTTCCTATGGAGATTTTCAGGGTCTCCTCTTGTTTGCGGCCTCCCGGCCACACCTAGTATATAGCTTCAAATATATATAAATATTTCTAATTATCTATTCTTATAGTTAATTATCTAAATAAACTATTAGAACACGTGTTCTAACAGCATAAATAACAATTCTAACGTGAGTAAATAGATGAGTTCAGAAAGTGGAGCAGACTCTGCGAATCCTCTTGATCTGTTGTGATTTGATCGATACAAAGTATTCAAAGAGGCGTCTGATCACTTCGGACTTTGCTCGAGAGCTGATTGATCTGTAGAACGTGAATCCTGAGAATTCTTTCTCTAGAGCTTTGTTGCATACATAGAGGCGTGGATCAGTGTCTGGGTTTGACCTTGCAAATGGAGTCCGGTCCATACCGAAGGGAGTTGGGTCTGGCTCGTCATATGAAAATGTGTCTTTGGCAACCTCTTCAATTGCATCGAGAATACCCGTGGACATCATGAGGCGAATTCTCTCTACGAGTTCACCTTCTGTGTCAGCCAGTACCATGAGAAGTGCCTTTACCTGGGGTGTGGTGGCGGCGTCAGCGGCTTTCAGATAGAAGTCGTACTGATTGGCTGCGGTTGTCAATGCAAGCTTGAGTAGATGTTGGTGAGAGGTCGCTTCGCTCATTGGAAAACATAATACACTATAGAAGAAAGCACTTTCTATTAGGTATTCAACTGGGATTATGTTTCATTAGAAGGTCGTACAGACCTTTCTGATTTGTTCAATCTGCTGGGATTTAACAAAAGCCAAGTATTCAAAAAGACGACTAGCAAGCTCTGTCTTTGCTCTGGCTGCAATAGACAGATAGAAGGTGTAGCCTTTGACCTCCTGTTCCAAAGCCTTGTTGCAGACAAATATTCTAGGATCAGAGTCTTTTCGCTCAGGTGCGATTGGAGAGTCGTCTGGTGGTTCATCTCCCACCTTAACTCTATCCAAAACCTCTATCTCATCAAGAACTCCAGTGACCATCATGTGACGAATGTGAGCGATTAGTTCTTGCTCAGTTTCAGCAAGAACGAGCAGTAGAGCCTTCACCTTTGGAGTCTGAACCTGTTCTGCAGTTTCACTATAGTACTCATAGTGTCGTGTGGACATCGCCATTGCCATGTTCAATAGCGGGTCAAGGGGATTCTTACTACTCATAGTTGTGCAGGGAGTTTCTTTTGTTAAGAAATGGGTTTCTGTGGTACATTGGATGTGATGTACTCATTCCATCTTGAATCCAGTCGGGTCAGTAAGATATTCTGTAACTATTCTATACTCCTCTTTGGTCATTCTATCTCTAATCAGAGGAAGACCTTCATCAACCAGATTAATGAGAGAATGAAGCCTGATCTTCAGCTCTTTGGCACGCTGTCGTGCACCCTGTTGGCGATCCACAACCACCGCGATGTCATCGACAGAAAAATCAGTGATACCTCGTTTCTCTAGCTCTGTAATGACCTGACCCCGAGCAACAAGCTTACTCTCCATTCCTGTCACAAGATCATCAACAAGACAGATAGTATCACCCTCTTCGACATCACCCTCTAGGAGTGAGTGCTGCCCATATTTACTGATAGCATTCTCCAGTTCCTGCTCAGTTCTGACACCGAGTATCTTACGTGTGTGACATGCAGGAATTCCTGTTGAGATCGACATTGCTGTTGCGATTGGAATTCCAGCAAACGCTACACCCACAAGTCTGTTGATATGGGGTGCTTCCTCCTTAACGAGGGTTCCCAGAGCTTGACCAATCTTTTTGAGAGTTACAGGGAATGAAGAGAGGATTCGTAGTTGAATATAGAAAGGACTCCACAAACCAGAGTATAGTGTCCAGCCCTCTGGCTTATCGCGGATGGATGTCAGAAGCATCCTATTTTCATATATGTCCTGCATTATGCTCTTCTTGATGTCTTCATCCACCAACCACAGCACCGAGAGGACTAGAGTATGTCGATGTTCTTAACTCTGTCCCCATTACAGAGATTACTTATGGAGATAGCGCTGTTTATGGAAGCATGAACCACAGAGACTTAGCGTATTGGCTACTTGACAATGGGGGACCAATTATCAGATTCAGGACTCTTGTGGATATCTTTGATGAGCAGGACGTTGGTATCGTATCAAGAGCACTCTCGGCAATGATGGAGAGTCCTGAGGTGGCTAAATGGCTTGGCTTGATTGAGCACAGTATTGAGCTCAATGATGTGCATTCAAGTAAACCGAGTGCGTTTGAGAATGTAGTAGGAAAACTCGTCCAGCTTGGATGG
>Ga0209427_10001886_pt1 | contig 24476 bp, 21 predicted proteins | sample DeeMarSWOR136_30_FD_187465 | JGI IMG/M metagenome (GOLD analysis project Ga0209427, IMG submission 187465) | Marine sediment microbial communities from White Oak River estuary, North Carolina - WOR-1-36_30 (SPAdes) (version 2) | ecosystem: Environmental > Aquatic > Marine > Intertidal zone >...
TACCCTTGCCACCTGGAATTTGGCTCAGCAGTTTGGTGTGGAGATGCCAATTACCGAAAAAATGTACCAGGTCTTATATCAGGGTGCTGACCCTAGGGAAGCAGCAATTGAGTTAATGGGGGCTCAGGCCAAGCACGAGTTGGCCGGTCGCAAGTGGAAGCTGTTCTCTTTCTTCAGACGGAAAATGCATACCCAATCGACATAGTGCACTCGGCAATCAGCGTTTCTTCTTACCCTTGTCAACCGGATCCAGGCTGCTGGCTAGCTCCTCAAATAGTCGGCGTTGCTCTTTGGTAAGCGACTCAGGAGTAACGACTGCTATCCTGACCAGTTGGTCACCGCGACCCCTACCGCGTAAATGCGGAATACCCTTATTCTTGAGACGGAAGACTGTGCCCGTCTGGCAGCCGGCTGCCAGCTTCAGTTTGCTGTTGCCGTCCAGTGTGGGTACCTCAATCTCAGTACCCAGAGCGGCTTGGGTGAAGTTGATTGGGAGCTCGTAGATAATGTTGTCTCCATCCCGTGTGAAAAGCTCGTGCTCTTTGACTGACAGGCTGACATAGAGATCGCCTGTAGGGCCGCCTCTTGTTCCGGCATCACCCTCACCGCGTATGCGGATCTGAGAACCGTCGTCAACGCCAGCCGGGATTATTACCGCAATATTACGCTGGTGCTTCTCCCGGCCAGTACCCCGGCACTGATTACAGGGTTCGCTTATTATTCTGCCTTCACCTTGGCACTGGGGACAGGTAGATACGTTGGTGAAACGACCAAAAATACTTGCCTGTACTCGGCGCACCTGCCCGGCACCGTTACAGTTGGGACATCGGCTTGGTTGAGTACCTGGCTTGCTGCCGGTACCCTGGCATTTTGAGCAGTTTTCGGTGCGTGATATATTAATCTCTTTTTCACCGCCGAAAGCCGCCTCCTCAAGGGTAACGGTTGTTCTGTAGTGCAGTGATGTACCGCGCTGTGGCGCTTGGCGAGAGGCAGTCGTTGTCCCGCCAAAGAAAGCATCAAAGATATCACCAAAGCCGAAATCAAAACCCTCAAAGCCCCGCCCGAATATCCCTTCACCACCGCTGTGCCCGAAGCGGTCATAGGCGACGCGCTTCTCGGAGTCTGAGAGCACCTGATAGGCCTCGTTTACCTCCTTAAACATCTCCTCCGCCCCATCACCGCGGTTATGGTCGGGGTGATACTTGAAGGCAAGCTTGCGAAATGCCGCCCTTATCTCCTCATTGGTGGCATCCCTGTTCACGCCGAGGACTTCATAATAATCGCGCTTTATTGACATCTATTATTCCTGTTACCTGTCTCCTCAGTACGCTGTACCACCGTTAGACTATGGGCTCTCCTGGGATATGCTCCGGTGGTCTTACCACCCTCATTTCGATGGCTCCCGGTTCGCAGCCAACGGCGCAGGCGCCGCATCCGTAGCAATTCTCAAAGTTGATAACTGCCTTGTATTTCTTGCTGCCCTCAGGCTGGACCATATCTATGGCGTCAAATAGACAACGGTCTATACATACTTGGCATCCGTTGCAATCATCTTGGTTCACTTCAGCCTGGTAACGGCTCTTCTCCCAGACCCTACTGATTGAAAGCCCTGCTTGGTCTATAGGTATATAGGTCATGCAACAGTCGCGGCAACACTGGCAACTCGTTTTGGGACCGGTCATGACCGCCATATTTGGCCAAAGATGCATCAGCCCCGACTCTTCGATAATATCGTTTAGCGCCAGAGCCTCATCCACGCTTAACTCCTTACCGGAACCGCGTGTGATGGCGTAGTCGGCACCCCGTCCAAACTGAAGACAGACCCAGTGGGCTACTTCATCATGAGATTTGCACTGGCGTCCCACTGAAGTTGTGCAGAGACGGCATGAACATGGAACCACGGCGATAAGTTCCTGGGCTTTCAGGAGCTCCGGGAAGTTTTCGTAGGGTAGTACACCCTCAAGGTGTTTGATTGATTTGTAGGCTGGGACTATCCGAGTATGCGGTCTGTCCTGAAGTTTCATCCGCTCCGCGCTATGGGGGTACATCTCATTCATTACGAAGTCATACCACAGCTCGAAGTACGGCCTGTCCCTTTCCACGTCAAGCTCCTCGGTTGCCATGGTAGCATCATGAAACTGGCCGATGGAACGTGCGAATCGAAAATACTCACGCCTTCGGAAGTCTCCTCGCGGAAAGACCACCCCTTTAAAGAAAAGTTCGTCGAGTGCATCCTTCACCCTGTTTATATCTATGCCTGTCTTTTCCGCCACTTCCTCCGGAGTACCGGGAAGCTCTACTACCATCCGTGCCTGGTCTGGCGTCATTAATTCTTCCATGATAGGCCGTAGCCGGCCAGAGCCGGGGAATTCTAGGCGCTCCATCAAGACCGCATAGGCATCATCGGCACTCATTGGATTACCTCTTTATTGCCGTTCTTCATTTACACCTCGCGGAATTCACCCTCCACAGTACCTTCATCCTCGCCTCCCTCAGGCGGTGGTTCTGCGCTTGGCGGTGGTTGCTGTTGGTATACAGCCGCTCCTACTTTTTGCATAGCATCCGATAGCTCCTGGCTCGCTTTTCGGACACTCTCCATATCTGTACCCTGTAACGCTGAGCGCACCGCAGCCACCTTTTCCTCCACCTCCTTGTTCAGTTCGTCGGATATTTTGTCCTTCTGTTCTCTCAGCGTCTTCTCTGCGGTATAGGCCAGAGTGTCAGCCATGTTGCGCGTTTCTACCTCCTCGCGGCGCTTGGTATCATCAGCGGCATGACTCTCTGCCTCCTTTTGCATTCGATCTATCTCATCCTTGGACAGCCCGCTGGAAGCGGTGATCGTTATCTTCTGCTCTTTACCGGTGCCCTTGTCCAGCGCCTTAACGCTGAGGATACCATTGGCATCAATATCAAAGCTGACTTCAATCTGGGGCACACCCCGCGGTGCCGGTAGTATGCCGTCAAGCATAAACCGCCCCAGTGTTCTGTTATCCTGCGCCATAGGTCTTTCTCCTTGAAGGACGTGGATTTCCACGCTGGGTTGATTGTCAGTGGCTGTGCTGAAAATCTGGCTCTTCGACGTCGGTATTGTGGTATTACGCGGGATTAAGGGGGTAACCACTGCCCCCAGCGTCTCAATCCCAAGGGTCAGGGGGGTAACGTCGAGCAGAAGGACGTCTTTCACCTCTCCCTTGAGTACCCCTGCCTGAATAGCCGCACCTATAGCTACCACTTCATCGGGATTGACTCCTTTATGTGGTTCCTTGCCGAAGAACTGCTTCACCTTTTCTTGCACCAGAGGCATTCTGGTCTGCCCACCTACCAGAATCACCTCGTCAATCTGGGCTGGTGTTTTTTCAGCGTCCTCCAGTGCCTGTTTACAGGGCACCAGCGTTTTCTCTACAAGGTCCATTACCAGCTGCTCCAGCTTTGACCGGCTGAGCGAAATATTGAGGTGCTTGGGTCCGCTGGCATCGGCAGTAATGAAGGGAAGGTTCACATCCGTCTGCTGCACAGTGGAGAGCTCACATTTAGCTTTTTCTGCGGCTTCCTTTAGTCGCTGTAAAGCCATTTTATCCTGCCGCAGGTCAATCCCCTGCTCTCGCTTGTACTCGTCGCATAGCCAGTCTATAACCCTCTGGTCAAAATCATCACCCCCTAGGTGTGTGTCACCGTTGGTTGACTTCACTTGAAAGGTGCCTTCACCCAGCTCCAGGATGGATATATCAAAAGTGCCGCCACCGAGGTCATAAACGGCAATAGTTTCTTCCTGCTTTTTGTCCAGCCCATAGGCTAGCGAAGCGGCAGTTGGCTCGTTGATTATTCGCAATACCTCTAGCCCGGCAATCTTACCCGCATCCTTGGTCGCCTGCCGCTGGCTATCGTTAAAATAGGCTGGCACCGTGATGACAGCTTCGGTGACCTTTTCTCCGAGGTAAGCCTCGGCATCCGTCTTCAGCTTCTGCAGTATCATGGCTGAAATTTCTGGTGGACTATATTCTTTGCCACCCATTAATACGCGAACATCACCGTTGGGAGCCTTGGTTACCTTATAGGACTTACGCTTGGCATCTTCTTCCACTGGGAGTTCCCGTCCTGCCGGTTCCCCCCATTTCCGTCCCATAAAGCGCTTAATGCTGTGGATAGTGTTCTCTGGATTAACTATTGCTTGACGCTTGGCTATCTGCCCCACTAAGCGCTCACCGGTCTTACTTATGGCTACTACTGAAGGCACCAGGCGACTTCCCTCAGCACTGGTGATAACTACCGGCTCACCTGCCTCCATCACCGCCACCTCGCTAAAAGTTGTCCCAAGGTCTATCCCTATAACCTTTCCCATGATTTATTCCTCCTCTATTACAAAATATTTTTTTTCGTTTTTAGTTACCGACTATGGGTTGAGTGCCCCTTGACTGTTATTTTATATTATTGGATATGCCCTCTTACTCCGTTTCTCCGTTACCAACTACTACTCTGGATGGGCGGATAACTCTATCATGTAGCATGTATCCCTTTTGCAGTTCCTGGACAACAATCCCCTCCTCACCCTTGCTATGCATGGCCGCTTCATGCAGGTTGGGGTCAAACGGTTCGCCCAGGGCTTTTATCTGCGAAACTCCGTGAGCTTCCAGTGCTGCCCGTAGTTTGCGGTCGATTAGACGGATACCTTCTACCCACTTGAGTCTGGCCACCTGAGGTGTAGCCGACTCAAAAGCCCGTTCCAGGTCATCGAGGACCGGCAAAAGGCTGAGTATAAGCTGACTATTGGCAAACTTGCCAAACTCTTGCCTTTCCTGTTCATTGCGCCTCTTGTAGTTAACAAAGTCCGCCTGTGTCCTTTGCCAGTTAGCCAGGTACTCTTCGACCTTCTGTTTTGCCTCAGCCAGGGCTTCTTCCATTGATTCTGGCTCTTCCTCAGCTATCGGTTCTTCCTCCGTTGTTGGTTCTTCTGGCTCTCTTGATATCATTATTATCTGCTTTATCTCCTTAATCGTTTAAAAATAGCATTCGATTTCTAAGGAACTAATAGAAAAAGGGGAAATACTATTCAAAAGGGTAAAATTTCTCTCCGATTGCTGTAGTCCAGTTTTAACTCGATGGTATTTCTTTGCCATATAGCTTGGCTACCAGTTGACTAAGAAGTGACGATAAATAGTCTACTGTGGCGATGGTTCGAGCGTACGGCATCCGCGTTGGACCGATGATACCTATACTGCCCACGGCTTCATCAGGAAAACCATATCGGCTGATAACCACGCTACAGCTCTGAATAATCTCTTCCTTGTTCTCCTTGCCTATGATTACCCGTACCCCCTGACTGGCCGGTCCCTCGGGTACGATGATCCTCAAGAAGCTTCTCTGCTCGGCTAGCTCTACCAGGTCCAGTACTTGACGGGTCTGAGCGAATTCGGGTTGGCTAAACATGAAGTGCAGACCGTCAAGATAAGGTCTCTCATATTCCTCATCATCTTCAGCCTGCATTATCTTTGCTATACAATCGGTCAACTGCTGTTCGATAGGTGAAAGCAGTATATCTTTAGCTAGGATCTGCGTACCCGTCAGGTCAGAATAGGCGGTATTTAGTTTGTTGGTAATATTTTCTAGTTCCTCCTGCGACATAATCCTATCAAATTCGATAAGTTGCTGTCTTACCTTGGCTCCATGAAGGACAAGAACAATTAGTGCCATTGTATTTTGCAGAATAACCAGCTGCAGGTGTTTGAACTTGCAGTCGGCTGGCTTGGGCACTGCAACTATAGCCACATTTCCCGCTGAATGGGCGAGAAGTCTCGCTGTCAGCTTTAGCCATTCATCGATTCTTGTCTCTACCTGGTGGAAAAGATGGCTTATCAGTAGCTGCTGTGCTACTGGTAGTTTAATATTGGTTAGAGACTCAACATAGTAACGGTAACCCTTATCCGACGGTATACTCCCGGCCGAAGTATGAGGTCGAATAATATATCCCTCCTGTTCCAGATGTACCATCTCATTGCGGATCGTGGCTGGGCTTACCGACAGGCCATAATCGTCGACGATACTCTGCGATGGCACTGGTACCGCTTTGACGATGTATTGTCCAACTATGGATTTTAGTATGGTTTCTGTCCTTGGAGCCAGCATCTAAACCTCCAGTTAGCAGTCTAGGAGTTAGACTGCTAACTCTTTAACATACCATCTATTGCGCCCATTTGTCAAGACGAAACAGTACTAATTGAACGGCAAGCCCATCTGTGTTATATTTAGTTTGATGGAAATTACCTGGTTGGGTCATTCCTGTTTCAGAATTAAGGGCAGGCAAGCTACTATTATTACTGACCCCTATTCACCTGATTTAGGCTATTCTCTTGGTAAACATACCGCTCGTATCGTGACCGTAAGTCATCAGCACCCAGGCCATTCATATGTTCAGGGCATTGGTGGCGAACCCAGGCCGGTTACCGGACCTGGTGAGTATGAAATCAACGGTGTCTTGATAATTGGTGTAGGTACCTATCACGATACTGAGAAGGGCAAGAAAAGGGGAAAGAATACCGTTTATATCATGGAGGTAGACGGAATGTCGGTTTGTCACCTCGGTGACCTCGGGCATGTGTTGACCAGCGAACAGATGGAACAGATAGACAATGTGGACGTATTATTTCTCCCGGTTGGCGGCGTATCGACTATTAATGCCGCTACGGCGGCTGAGATAGTACGCCAGCTTGAACCTGGTGCCGTCGTCCCGATGCACTACAAAACCAATGTACTTAAGAAGGAACTGGCACCAGTGGACAGGTTTCTCGGGGAAATGGGATTGAAGGAAGTGACTTCCCAGCCTAAGCTCTCTTTCACAAAAGCCAGTTTACCTCCCGTCACCCAGGTCTTTCTCCTTGATTTGTAAGGTCTCTCCGCCCTAAATAATCTCGCGAATATCACCTATTCTTGCTGGTGGTTTTGGTGGCACAATAAAAAAGGCAATAATTCCGGAAACAGCAATTAATATTGCTACCACTTTGAAAGCATCTATATAGCTGCCAGTGGTATCATGTACCCATCCGAGGTAAATCGGGGCTGCTATTCCTACCGGTGTCATAAGCAATCTTGAGAAACCGGCAATCGAGCCAAAAGCCTTCCGCCCGAAATACCGTGCCCTCATTGGAGCCATTAGACCCATGCCCGCTCCCTGCCCAATTCCATACAGGATAAACCAGATGTATATCATGGGTGTGGTCTGGTTTAGCAGATATATGGCAAATGCGCCAGCCTGCAGGAGATATGCCGCTCCCATTATAAATCGCAATTGGTTTTTTCTGATACGGTCAGCGGTAAAACCGCCGATGAATCTAAGCGGTATACCGGCAAATATCAGCATCGCCATCATGCCGGCGGCTCTGATTTCGTCAATCCCCAGGTCAGTCAGAAAGGGGATTCCGTGTATGCTGATGGCTGGCTGTGCCAGACTGTGGCATGCATTGGTGATAATCAGTATCCAGTAGGCAGGTGCTCTAAACGCTTGTCTAACGGTGAACTCTACCTCCTCAACCTCGGCGGCATAAGCTATGCCTTTCTCAATCATTTGACTTTCTTCAGTTGCTTCTTCCTCGGTTGTAGCACCGTCGGGGAGTAGCCCGTAGTACTCCGGGCGTCGTGGTTTCAGGAAGAACCAGGCCAGTGGTAGCCCCACCAGCGCCATTACCACCCCGCCGATAACGCATGTCTCCCGCCAGTCCCTGACGGTTATCAGCCAGGCAACAAGGGGCAGCACCAGCACTCCGGAAAGTCCGGAAAATACCATTCTAGTGCTTAAGGCCACCCCTCTTTTCTTTACGAACCAGTTTGATATTGTCACATCCCACGGCAGGGACAAAGCAACATTAACTCCCGTCCCCACCATGACACCCCAGACTAAATAAAAAGCCCAGAGTGAATCTATGTAGTTCATAAGTATCAGACCTAAGCTGATTAGAAAGATACCGAAGATAACTATCCATCGTGGACCAAATCGGTCGGTAACCCATCCGACGATTGGCGCTTCAAATCCTCCTTCAAACCTGCCAATACTGGCGGCAACAGATGTCACTGCCCGGCCAAAACCCAGATCTGAAGATATAGGCTTGAATAATGCTGAAAACCCGTAGGTGTGGAAACCGTGTCCCCAGAGGGCTATGATACCGCCGGATATAACCGTCCACCACCCGGTGAATATCTTGGGAAATCTTCTCTTCTTCTCCAAAAAACCTCTTTTCTAGCTGGAACCTCTATCACCCGTCACCAGGTTTATAATGCACTAATCCTTGGTTGCCCTCAGGGAAAAAGTGAGGGGAATATTGTCACCCTTCAATCTCCACCAACCATCTTTATCCTGCTCCATTGCCGGAAAACGCTGGAAGGCACACACCGGAAACTCGTGGACAAACTCAATCCTCAACCCGGCGGAAATCAAAGAGTTGAGAACATCGCTCAGGCTATGAGTCCATTCATAGGATGGGTGGGAGACCTTTGCGTTCGGGTCGGCATAGGAACTACCCGGTCCCCACTTTGTGGGTTCCGGTGTATGAAAGTATGAGTAAGCAATCTTCAATTCGCTGGAGTCTTTTACGCTTTCAAAGATATTATTGAGAGGGTGGTCTGCAACCATGTAGAAGGTACCACCTGACTTCATGAAAATGGCTATGATTTCAGCCCAGCGTCCGAGGTCTGGAAGCCAGCACAGGACACCGTAGGATGTGAACACAATGTCGAACTGGCCACTCAGGTTCTGTGGCAGGTCATAGATATCACTTTGGACAAAGCTTGCCTCAATTCCTGTTTCCTTGCTCAAGTGACATGCCAGGGCGATAGCGCTATCTGAAAAGTCCACTCCGGTCACTTTGGCTCCCAGCCTCACCCACGAAAGCGTATCCAGCCCGAAGTGACATTGAAGGTGGAGCAGGGACTTTCCAGATACTTCGCCTAGCTCCTCAAGTTCAATGGCTCTGAGCGTTGACTTACCGGACTTGAATCCCTCTACGTCATAATAATCCGAGCGAGCGTGTATCGGCGTCAGTTCGTTCCAGAGTTCCCGGTTCATTCCAATATATTTATCCATATGTGAACCCACAATCTTATAAAAGATGGAGGCGTAGTTTAACCATTGAGATAAAAGTGCGGTGTTTCTGATAATATACACGCTATTGAATGTACCGGTCAAGCTGGTAGCTGTGTCGCAGTCTGCTCCTGGCTAGTAGCGCCTTATTCTTGTTATCACCACCAGCAGAACAACCAGAAGCAGTGCTACCGTTGCCAGAAGACCAATAATGGAATATGTTGCCCAGTTGGGAATGGTAAACTGAGGCGTTGGTATCTCTATTGGCGGTATCTCTATAGTTGGTATCTCTATCGCTGGCATCTCTATCGGCGGTATCTCCAGCGGTGGTATCTCTATTACTAATGATTCTGATGAGGAATCAGGATTTGTTGATGGGTTTCCTTCTGGTTCTGACTCGGTGGTAAAAGCGCTGGTGGTGCTCCAGGCACTGTAGTTGTTTGAACAGCAGGCTCTAACCTTCCAGTAGTATACGGTATCCCAGTCGAGACTTATGTCACTTTGCCAGGCGGTAACCGTTAAAGCATCATCATCGGTTTTCGCAATTAGAGGATTATTAAAATAAACATCGGTTGCTACCAGTAGCTCATAGCCCTCTGCTTCTGCTATAGCGCTCCACTGGAATATTGGTTCTATAGACACCGGGCTGGCACCAGCTTCGGGGCTCAGGAGCTCAGGGGCAACTCCGGTACCGCCCAGAACAGTCGTAAATGACCACGTTGCGGACCACGGACTCAATACCGGTTTCGTGGCTCTTACATGCCAGTAGTATGTGGTGGACGGTTCGAGTGACGGCAATCGCTTTGATTGACCCCCGGTACTACCCTCGAATTCATCGGGAACACTGGAGAAATCGGTCTCATAGTCAACTTGCCACTCATACTCGGTGGCTCCCAGCAACCCTGCCCAGGCAAGACTAACGTTTCTTGTCTCGATGCTCGCCGCCTCATTGGGTGGTGAGCCCAGGACAACCGGCGTGCTCAGGCTGTCGGTATAGGTCACAAGCGTAATGTTTGTTGTATCAATTGACCATAATTGATTGCTGTATACCCATAGTCCGCTTAATGTAGCATTGTCATCGAGGCCTTGGGTTACTGTTTCAAAGGTCTGGTTCAAGGGAAAAGCCGGATTAAGCGTACGCTCCATCCCCCCATTTGACTGTGAGTTGGCGGCATAGAGTGTGTTGGTGGTGTCGAAAAGTGTACTGTAAGATGATACCGCTAGTTGGCTAATCATGGCATTATCGGGCAGGGTATTATCTATGCTCTCCCATGTCACACTCCTGTCAATTACGAAGCGATAGATACGCTCATTACTTCCCGCCGTGACCTGAGCATCACTGGCAGCGTACACGGTATTATTTGTACCGAATCTGGGGTCAAAGGCAACAGTCACTTTGCCTAAGCCGGCAGACAGTGGCAGTTGCTGCCCCAGCGTCTCAAATGAGGCACCATTATCGTTTGACAGGTAGACCTGGCCGGTACTGTTGCCTACTATGATTGTCTTGTCCTGCTCAAAATTAGGCGACAGCACTATAGAATTTAGGGTCTGGTTGCCAACCTCTACGCCGGTTGAGTTGGAGGAAGTGGTCGTGTCCTTGCGGTAGACCAGCCCGTGGGAGCCATCGTAACCGCCGATGAACAGAATATCGTCGTCGACCACTGCCCATTTATCAATGGAAAGGGGAGTGCTCTGGACGGCGAAGCTCTGTCCGCTGTCCGTTGACTTCCATATTACAGGATTGCTATTACTCGTACCCGCCAGAAACACCACCTGACTGCTGTAACCATATTGGGGAGAGATACTGACCAGTTTTATGTTGTCTATATTGGCTAGCGTGCCGCTGAATACCCTTTCCCAGGTGGTGCCCCTGTTCAGGCTTCGCCACACGCTATGCTCTGTGTGGTCGCCATCAAAAGTCAGCATGAACAGAGTGTTGTCCCCGGCGTAGTTGGGCGACACAGCCAAGTCCAAGATACTGCTTATCTTGGTGTCAATCAGGCTTTGCTGGTTCCACGTAGTTCCGCCGTCCTGGGTGTAGGAGAAACCACTCTCGCTGCCGCTGGTGCTTGCATAAGCCCTGCCTTGGCTCGCAAAATCGGGAGCCATGAGCACATAGGTCTCGGACTGCCCTGTGGGCTCTTTAATGCTCCTCGTCCAGCTAGAACCGCCGTCACTGCTCCTGTAAATCTGTCCGCTGGTGGCGCCACCAGCTAGCAGACTGGCTGAGGCCGCGTTGCCCGCGACGGCTACGGTGGTTACGTCCACATTACTCAGACCGAAACTGGAACCAATGTTAAGGTCGGTAGCTACTAGCCTGTCTGGACCGGACACTCTGCTTACTTTATAGATATCGCCGTTATCACTGCCGGCGTCAATGGCTGCGAATAAGGTACAGTCTTGAGTATTAACATTGTAATCTTCCGGGAAGCTAATAGCTGCCGAGGTTGCTACTAGACCCGTTATTGTGGCATTAGCCACGGTTTCGCCCCAGCCGTCGTCTCCAATTTTCGTGGTTATCAGGCTGTCTGTCTCGTCGGTGGCGACAGCCAGAACCTGTCGGTCGGCAGAGTAGTTCGGCGAGAACGCCACACTTGATACGTCGTAGTTGCCGATATTGCTGTCCGTCCAGTTACCCGAAGTTAGACCCTCGTCCAGAACGTAGACACCGCCGTATTCAGAACTGTCGTTATCCCTGGTACTGACTGCAACAATGTTATTGTTATTGAGAAGTGCAACATCAATAGAGGTGATTTCAACATTGCCGCTTCCTGCTCCGCCCGGGCTTGCCGGTAGCGCGCTGAAGCTGACACCGCCATCGATGGATTTATAAACATCGGAGGTGCTTGCGTAGTAAACGGTGTTGGCATCGTTTGGGGCAGTCGCTATATCCACTATAATACCCTTAACACCCCCGGTATATGACCATCGGCAACCTCCATCGGTCGATTTAAAAAGTGTGTAGCTCGTCCCGGAGGGATTGGCATAACAGTAAAGGGTGCCGTCACTTGAAATTGTCAGTTGCCGGATATCTGATCCGCTGGCCAGTACCCAGTCACCCGGGTTGCCCTCGGCAGGGATGTTGACCCTTGACCACCTGACTTCATCCGGCGTGGCCATTGTTGAATTAGTGAAAGGAGCTGAAAAAAGTGCAGTTAGCAGTATGACTTGTATCAGAACGCCGCTGGCAATTACCGTCTTTGCCATATGGTGAATTTTAATCCTCATATTATGGTATGTCAATAGGGGGACATAAGGTGTGCATGTTGGTTACCGTAGCCCTGCTTCAGTCCTGTGTTACCCGGCTCATCACCAGGCAAAAAATTACCTGGTGGAAAAAGAGTAAGCCCCCTGCTTGGGCAGGGGGCTTACGAAGCATCCGGAATCTATGTCCGTCATGCCAGAATCAGCGGGTCAATTAGGCTACCCTTCTGGTTCTGACTATCAGGACGATTACCGCGATGATCAGCACCGCAGCAACTGCGATGATCGTGTAGAGCGCCCAGTCTGGGATGGCTTGTGTTACCTTCTCCACGGCTGGTGGAATCTCTACTGTGATCACCGGTGCCGGGACCTCCTTCTCTTCAACGATTATTGGAGGTGCTTCCTCCTCTGGCTCTGCCTCGGTAGTGAAGAAGCTGACCACCCAATTACCGGTTGCAGTAGCACTGCTTGCTCTCACTCTCCACCAGTAGGTGGTGGAGTACTTGAGGTCTTCCCTGGCCACATGACCGTTGGTGGTCGACGTAGCGCTGTAGTCTATGATCTGGAATGGGTCATCCAGACCTAGTTCCTCAGCGAGTACGAACTCGTAGCCAGTGGCATCTGCCGCTGCCGTCCAGGTGAAGGTTGGTCTGATGGAAACATCCTGGTCACCGAATGTCGGCTTGGTGACTGATACATCCAGTGCCGGCGGTGCTACCGCAGGCTCAACCAGGGCGAACGGTGTACCCGCCAGGTCCGAAATAGCCGGAATGGTGGTACCCGTAACTGTCACCCAGGCATAGCCGCTGAACAGGTTGACGCCCTGTGTAGCTGCCGCAGTTGCCGAGGTCGGAGCGCATAGCGCCCAGTTACCGCGGAGTGTGCTCCAGACGTACACTTTCGTGTTCTCGGTTATAGCCGCGTTGTAGAACTTGAGCAGTACCGAGGTTTGGTCGCCAGCAGTGGCTTCTTTCAGGTATACATCGTAGAAGCCGCCGGCCAGCGCCGGGTCCGGAGTCGCCGCTTGCGGGTTCTCCGCGTAGTTGGCTACACCGATCATTGCCGGGGCAGCTGTACCCGTTGCTGTCACGTCCACGCCGATGCTTGTCCTGGTAGCCAGCGATGCCAGCCCTATATTGAACGTGCCGGTTGCGCTCGCACCCAGGTATCCTGAGGAGTCAACCAGGTTGGTTGTCGGGCTTAGACCCACAATAGTGCCTGTCGCTGGGCCGGTAGCCGCACCCCACCAGTTGTGCGTCGCGTTGATTGTACCGGTAAACGACGTGTATATGTTCTTCACGTTCCCCGTGATCTTGTTGAACATGATGTTGACGGCGGTCGGGCTTCCGGAAACAATAAATGCGTAGCTCGCACTGCCGCTGATGTCACTGTTCCTGACGGTCACTGTGCCGCCGGCGATATCCACGGCCGCCGCGCCAAGTGGCATGGTGGTGCTTGCCGCAACGCCGCTGGTGCCGATTGTGCTCTCGGTGACGGTCGTGGTGCCACCGTTGATGTCGAGTGCAGTCCATAGCCCGCTTAGGCTGCTGCTGGTTACGTTGGCTACACCCGCAGTAACATTGACACCTTTACCGCTGGTTCCGTTAATCGTGCACCCGGTAACGGTAACCGGAAGCGTTGTACTGCCGGCACCGACGTCGATGGCTATGTCCTGTGCGTAAGTGACGGTATTCATGTCCACCGTGAAGGTGCAGCCGCTGATGGTCAGACCGTTAGCGTTGACGTCAATACCCGTGTCCGCAGTGGATGCGAGTGTCGTGTCGAACGTGCAGTTGCTGATGGTTCCACCGTAAACGGGAGACGCATTGTTGTATCCAATCATCGTCTGGGTAAACGACGATAGTGACGAGCCCGCTCTGCTGAAGACGCAGTTCTGCACGGTGACCTTGTCCCCCGTGATGTTCAGTGCGGTTCCAGTTGTTGCCGCTCCTTTGATGGTGAAGCCGTCAATTACTACCGGGTAGGTGGTTGTACCAGTGGCGCTGACGGTCACGTCGCCCCCTGTGGTGCTGGAGTTGATGTCGCCGATAATTGTCGACGCCGCTCCTCCGGTAGAGACGAGGGTTATCTGCTTGTTGACAGTGACCGATTCATCGTATGAACCGGGCCCTACCTTTACCGACCACCCGCTTGAGGCGCTAGTTATAGCGTTTTGAATGTTACCTGCCCCCACGTAGGACCCCATCAGTATCCCGGCTGAGTTATAGACATCAACCGTACCCGGGCCTGGCAGGATTATCGGGGCAATTATTGTATAGGCGGTTGATGTTACTGCCGTCGTTTCCGTCGAGGTCTTTACTGTCAGGGTGTAGTCGGCGGGAGTGGAAGGATTGGTAACCCCGGCGGTAACGCCAATCCGTACCTGAGCATTCTCGCCGAGTACGTCGGTTCCAGTGAGTGTAGCAGTAATTGTTCGGGACGTTGGGACGCTAGCCCAGGTCACACCACTTGTCTTTGGAGCCGTCCAGTTTCCGGAATACCAGCCATATGATCCTGCGATTGTGGCTGTGAAATTCCCTGTGGAACCTACGATAGTGTCACTGGGGAATGTTACCGTGACGGTATCACCAGCATCCAGCTCTTTGGCTATAGTAAAGATGATGGTATAAGAGGCATTCGCCTGGCTGATCTTGTTGCTGGGATATGCACCCAGTGTCACCGTCGGCTGGCTCAATGCGCTCGCCGGAAGTGCCATTACCAACATGCTCGTCAGCAACGCTAGCGTTACACCTACGCCTATTATTCTAGAAATTCTCTTTTTCATCGACCTTTAAGTATTCCTCCTTAATAAGCATATCCCCTTACAGACAATTATCCCTTTGCCTGTGGGAGACATTAATTACTTCATTAATATTTCCAATTGTTGATGAAATTTACTCTCTCCCCTTTCGGGCTGTGACCATGGCATCACCTCCTTTGCTTACATAATCTGTCACAAGTCACTTAATCAATAATTATAACCCTACATAACATCTTTGTCAATATATATCCTATATTATAGTCCCAAGAGTATTATAACATCTGTTGTCAATACTAACGTGTACTTACGTCCCACAATCAATATAACATAAAATTCACATTTGTCAAGTCTCCTTCCCATCTGGTAGCGGTACATTGGTGCCAGTACGTTTGTGGTGCTTCACATTCCCGCTGGCACCTGCCGGTGTTATGAAGTAATCTCCCTATCTCCACATATCATATACGTTAAAGTTTATAAAGTATCACAAATAGTCTTTTTGAAGTTACGGGTTCTGGTTATTAACGTCTGCCAGGCGCTATAATATAGCCGGCGTGTTAGTTTGTGAAAAATAAGGAGGAGGTCTATGGACGAAAAGGTTGAATGTGCCACCTGTAATCGGGTAGTTTGCTACTCCGAGCATTATCTGGAGGGACCGGACAATTGCCCCACGAAGACAAGAGCCGGGCTCATCAGCCAGGCAGTACGGCAGTATGATGCCCCCGAGGTGAAAGAGTTTGCCCGCCAGGCTTCTATTCAGGAGGCTGAGTGCTATATGAATATGCCGGAGGGCAGCGTAACCCGTAACCCGCGGGTAGAGGAAGTTATACAATTCGCCAAAAAGATGGGCTATCAGAAACTGGGGGTCGCCTTCTGCGTTGGCCTGAGAGATGAAGCTCGAATGCTCAATACAATCCTGGAGAATAGGGGCTTTGAGGTTACTTCGGTCTGCTGTAAGGTAGGCGGCACGCCAAAGGAGTCTATCGGTATCAGGGAAGAAGAAAAGATAGTAACCAGATTCAGGGGCCCCGGCCACTATGAATCAATGTGCAGCCCCATTGCCCAGGCTGAGATTCTCAACGATGCCGGAGTAGAGTTTAACATACTCCTGGGACTTTGTGTGGGCCACGACTCACTGTTTATCAGGTATGCCCGCGCCCCAATTACTGTTCTGGTAGCTAAGGACAGGGTCTTTGGCCACAACCCGGTGGCTGGACTCTATCAGGCTCACGCCTATTACCGCCGACTCTTGCGGCAGGAACCTCTTGACCAGCGACTCTAAACCTGCAGGCTCCTGATCATGTAGTCTTCTTGGGCATGGTAACCAAACTCGGAGTGATAGTATTCCTTGGCTCCAACGCCGCTCAAGACTACCATCTGCTTTGCTTGGAATTCCTCTCTGGCAATCCTCTCGGCCTCTTTGAGCAGTGCTTTACCCAGCCCTTTATGCTGAGCCGCAGTTAAGTTATACTCCCTTAGTGGGACCTCGGGACCGTATATGTGCAGCTCCCTGATTACCGCCGTATCTACGTTAGCGCCCTGCTCCGGCACCGCTATCGCTTTATCTTGAATCCTTAATCGTAACAGGCCAAATAACGTCTCGTTATCATCCTCGAAGGACAGGAAAATTTCCCTTCCCCCCGATGCTTCGTAGTCCATCCTCACCATGTGCGGTTCGCCTATTTCCCGGTCAATCAGTGCCCGGTGCCCGTATTCCCGACATCGTATGCACTGGCATTCCATTTCCTTCTGCTTCATCCGTTCTTTTATTACGCCGCGCAGTGAGTCCTTGCAGCCGGCCACAATGAACTTGGGCGGTATATCCCGTAGGACCCTGGAGATTCTGACGTACCTGGGCACAATCGACTTTATCTCGGCCATCAGGTCAATCATTGTTTCCGGTGAATATGGTACGTACCGCCCCTCCTGGTACCATTTCTCCAGTTCCGTACCCTCTACCACCATTGTGGGGTATAGCTTCAGGCCGTCCGGACGGAAACGCTCATCGCTGAACAACTGCCCCGACATTTCCAAATCCTTCTCCGGTGTTGAGCCGGGTAGTCCCGGCATCCAGTGGTAGTGTACCTTGAACCCGTACTCCTTGAGTAATGTGGTTGCCCTCACCACATCCTCAACCTGGTGCCCTCTCCTGACTATTTGGTATATCTCGTCATCCAGAGCCTGAACTCCGAGCTCTACCCTGGTGGTGCCGAACTCGAGCATCCGGTCTATTTCCTCCTGTCGGCACCAGTCAGGCCTGGTTTCTATGCACAGCCCGGTACAGCGGTGCTGGGCTGTTTCGTTAGTTCGTTTTGCTTCTTCCAGGCTGGCTGACGGCTCGCCGTTCATTGCGTCGTAGCAGTCCTTGATAAATCGGTATTGATAATCTAGGGGGTAGGCCAGAAAGGTACCGCCCATGACTATCAACTCAATCTTGTCTGTGGGGTGCCCCATTTCGGTTAGGGCTTTTAGCCTGACCCTGACCTGCTCCTGCGCGTCGAAGTCGCACTGTATGCCCCGCAATACTGCCGGTGATTCCGGGGTATAGCTCTGGGGTATCGCCTGGTAGGTCGGGCAATAGATACATTCCCCCGGGCACTTCATGGGCAGGGTCATAACCGCTACCGGCGTTACCCCTGATATTGTCCTGGTAAATTTTTTCATAGTATACTTCCCTCAGGAGACATAAATAGTTTAGCAAATCCAGGTTTATGGCAACAAACCCGGAATACGGTTCTATCAGGAGAGCTTGAGGAAAGCGAAGCCCTTCTTCTAAAAAATATTTCCCCATCTCCTTTGAAGGAGGAGATAAAAAAGAGAGTTTAAGAGAGGCTTTGCCTCTCTTCCAAAGAAATATCCCCTTCCCCTTGAGGGGAAGGGGATAAAGGGGATAGGGTGACTATAGATATCTTCAACCAGATTGCTCCTGGCTGGTATAACTTCAGGCACTGGTCGATATTCCCCACCGAGCTGGAAATGCTGGCTCAGCGGTGGCGGAGTGGCAGCCTGCTCAACCTCGGCTGTGCTCACGGCCCAGATTTCCTCCCCTTCGCCCAGAGCTTTCAGTTGTACGGGGTCGATTTCTCCCGCGAGATGTTGACTTTCGCCCGTAGGTATTCACAGAAATTCAATTTCACCGTCGACCTGTCGCTGGCTGACGTTAACGCTCTCCCCTTCCAAAGCGAAAAATTCGACTGGGCAATCTCGGTAGCTACCTACCACCACATAACCGGCAAGGGACATCTAACCGCACTTGAAGAACTGAGGAGGGTATTAAAACCTGGAGGTGAGGCCTTTATCACCGTCTGGAACCGCTGGCAACCTCGCTTCTGGTTCAAGGGTAAAGAGATATCCGTTCCCTGGCGGACAGGAGGCAAGACTCTCGACCGCTATTATTATCTGTTCACCTATTCGGAACTTGAACGACTGGCAAAGAAGGCTGGTTTCAGGGTACTGAAATCCTTCCCCGAAAGCTCTTACCGCTTCCCGCTAAAGCTCTTCTCCAGAAACATTTGCCTGCTGGTGAAAAGAAGTGATTAGAGCTTAGTCTTGATAGGACCAGGCTCCATGTTCGGGTATAGAACAGCGCTGCACCTGTACTGGTCCTTCATTGTACTGGTATTTCTAGATATTTTGACAGTCAGTAATTGGCGGTTTAATATAGGCACGGTGGTTGATATGGGTAGACCTATTTTACCTTCTACGACAAGTGTATCTGGAACGAATTAGAATTATTTAATTGATATTCGAAGGAGAAGAATCATGGAGCGTTTTAAGGATAAAGTTGCCATCGTCACCGGCGGTGCTCAGGGAATAGGTGAGGCGATAGCCAGACAGCTTGCCGGTGAAGCGGCCAGCGTTGCCATTCTTGATATTCAATATGAGAAGGCGCAGGCGGTTGCCGACAGTCTTGGCTCCGGGGGAGGAAGTGCCGTCGCTGTGAAAATGGATATTACTGATAGCCAGAGTGTTAAGCAGGCGGTCAAAGAGGTTGAAGACAGGTTTGGAAGGGTTGATATCTTGGTGAACAATGCTGGTTGGGATAGGGCAATGCCTTTTGTTCAGCTCCCTGAGGAACTCTGGGACAGAGTGATAGCCATTAATCTCCGGGGTCCCATCGCGGTCACCAGAGCCGTTCTGGACGGGATGATAAGCAGGAACTCGGGGAAGATTGTTAATATTGCCTCCGATGCCGGCAGGGTAGGCTCTTCCGGCGAGTCGGTTTATTCTGCCTGCAAGGGTGGAATAATTGCCTTTACCAAGACTCTGGCACGGGAGCTTATCAGGTACAACATACTGGTTAATTGCGTCTGCCCGGGACCCACCGATACCCCCTTTATTGATGGTATCAGGGAAGAGAACCCTAAACTGGTAGAGGCTCTTAAAAATGCCATACCAATGCGCCGCCTGGGGAAGCCCGAAGAGATAGCTGTTGCCGTGGCGTTCTTGGCATCTGACGAAGCCAGCTACATTACCGGTCAGACCCTAAGCGTCAGTGGTGGACTTACAATGGCTTAAAAATTCAGGGAGGAAGAAAATGGAATTCAACGATATCATATATCAAAAGAAGGATGGCGTTGCCCAGATCACAATTAATCGACCAGACAAGCTCAATGCCGCCACCCAGCAGACGATGCACGAGATTTCACAGGCGCTTTCGGATGCCTGGGTGGACAGTGATGTGGGCGTGGTGGTGTTAACGGGAATCGGCGATAGAGCATTCTGTACCGGTGGTGACCAGTCGGTTAGGGATGTTGGCGGTTATTCAGGTACCACGGCCATGCTCCCCCTCGAGGTCTTGTGGCAGCAGGTCACCCAGCTTATCAGGACTATACCCAAGCCGGTTATCGCCAGGGTAAATGGCTACGCCATTGGCGGTGGGCATGTCCTCCAGGTAGCCTGCGACCTTTCGATAGCCTCGGAGACGGCCCAGTTCGGACAGGCTGGTCCGAGGGTTGGCAGCTTTGACCCCGGTGTTGGTACCGGCGACCTGGCGAGATGCGTTGGCATGAAGAAGGCTAAGGAAATCTGGTATCTTTGCCGGCGCTACACGGCACAGGAATCACTCGACATGGGTCTTATCAACTGCGTTGTGCCAGCAGAAAAGCTGGACGAGGAAGTGGATAAATGGTGCCAGGAGCTACTGACCAAGAGCCCGACCGCCCTGAAGATGCTGAAATACGCCTTCCACGCCGAGTGGGACGGAATTGTCGGCATAACCAACCTCGGCGTAGGTGGTCTCTCCCTTTACTACGGCACCGAGGAGGCAGTGGAGGGCCGTAACGCCTTCATGGAAAAGAGACAGCCTGATTTCGGTAAATTCAGAAAATAGCCCCTGCTACGCGCCGAATCCAACGCAAAGTCGTCTTGGCTCTTGATATTTCCTTGAAACACGCATTTATAAATATTTTGGGCGGTCTCGAATCCTGGTTTTTATTTTATGAGATTTAGGCATTGGCTGAATTTCTTCTTACCCACCACCACAGCCAAAGAAGAAAAACCAGCATTGCTAACCCCACAAGAGTCATTCCGGTCGTGTTATCCGGGCGGGTAGCATCTAACTCATGAATAGGTGTAAGCAGGATAAAGGGTGTCAGCAGACCGGCAACAAGCGCAAAGCGGTGCATTTCGGTCCGTGCTGCCCCGCTGCCGGATATCCGTGTAACAGTCCAACCGATGAGTGTTACTAGACCGATGCCGATGATGATAGTCAGAGAAGGATGCAGAACAGTCGTTGGTAGCCCCCAGAATATCAGGAAAAAGAATACGGTTCCCAGGAGACCCGTGAGCCAGAACCAGAATGGGTGTCGTATAATCACTGCCTTTGGGGCAAAGGCATGGCGAGGTAGGCGCCAGGCGATTAATACAAGAGCTATTATAACTAACACCGTCAGATAATAGGTAACAGCCCCCGGCCTGTAGGTGGTAAGGAGAAAGTAGCCAAAAGCGACATCTGCAATAAAAAGTACTGATATTATAATCAGACCTGTTTTCCCAACCCAGGCGTCATTACGTCTATTGGCAAATATCAACTCCACTATCGATATCGGGATGGCAATGCTAATCACAGCGTGATAGAGCGTTAGCTCGATACTCCAGACCCAGTTTACCCCCAGCCATCGACCGTAGGTACCGAGAATACCCAGGTCGGTCCAGTTGGGGTCAAAGAAGCTCTTTACCATCAGGCCTTCCTCAATGACGCCATAGGCAGCACCTAGGACCAGCAGGCTAATCCATCCCTTTTTCCATCGAATCGTTATCTCGCGGACCAGGATGGCTCCGCCGCCGTAGAGGATTGTCAAAACAGCAAGTCCAATAGGCCTGAAGAATTCCGCCGGGGGAGCTGACCCCGAAAGCAGCTCTGCTATCACCGGAGCCAGAAAGAAAAGCGTAACCGGTGGTATCAATCTCTTCATCGCTCTCTGGTATTCTACATATAATTTCCACAAAAGGAAAACGTAATCATTGCTCGGATAAAATCAGGATTCCCCTGATGCATATATATATCACTTGTTTGAGAACCGCTCGCATTGATGAGGCGTAATATTTATAATGGTATAGTCTACGCTGGATAGAGATGAGGGATACAGCATGACACATCGCATCTGGATATTTAAGCCCGGAACCGCCTCAGCCAATACCGATCGGGACAGGGAGAAAAGGTCAGGATGAAAGCCCAGGTTTTAAAAAGAGTTGCTACGGTTGAGAATCGGCCTCTGGAACTGGTTGACCTGCCCGTCCCTCAGCCGGGCTCAAGAGAAATCCTGGTAAAGGTTTCCGTCTGTGGAGTCTGCCACACCGAGCTTGATGAAATTGAGGGAAGGCTCAGCCCGAAGCTTCCTATTGTTTTGGGTCATGAGATTGTCGGCAGGGTAGTCGGTTTGGGTACCGGTGCGATTAAATTTAAAGTCGGGGACCGTGTAGGAATTGCCTGGATACAATCCGCTTGCGGAAAATGTAATTTCTGCCGGGGAAATAATGAAAACCTGTGCGCTGAGTTTCAGGGTACCGGGTGCGATGCCAACGGTGGCTACGCCGAATACACTATCATCTCGGAAGATTTTGCCTACCTGGTACCCGACCTCTTTACCGACTCTCAGGCGGCTCCTCTTTTATGTGCCGGCGCCATTGGCTATCGGGACTTGAAGCTTTCGGGTATTAAGCGCGGGCAGACCCTTGGGCTTTTCGGGTTCGGGGCGTCAGCCCACATTGTCATTCAGGTAGCTAGGCACTGGGGTTGTGAAGTATATGTCTTCACCAGGAGCGAAGAGCACCGCGTTCTGGCGGGAGAGCTGGGCGCCGCCTGGGTAGGTAGCGCCGAAGATGAACCCCCCAGAAAGATAAACTGCGCCATTGATTTTACTCCGGTCGGAGAGACGGTACCCGCCGCCTTGAGAGTCCTGGAAAAGGGTGGCAGATTGGTGCTGGCGGTTATTCGGAAAAGAAGCCCCATCCCGCCCATGGACTATGCTGGCTTGCTCTGGGATGAAAAGGAAATTAAGAGCGTGGCCAACATCACCAGGCAGGACGCTCTGGATTTTCTGTCTTTGGCGGCCGAAATTCCAATTATTCCCCAGGTTCAGGAATTCAAACTGGAAGAAGCAAATGACGCCTTGCTTCTGCTGAAGCAGGGAAATATCCAGGGAGCCGCCGTCCTGAGGCTGGACTAATGTACTGGTATTGACAAAATTCTCAATCAGTAATAGGATGCCACCATACAGGCTGATAGGCAAAATCTGCTGAGGGGGAGGTGAAGTAGAGCGATGTTGTTTAATATAAAATGCCCCAAATGTGATACGGATGGCAGCTTCTCTCTTGTTGACCCCGTCTACGAAGGACCCTACAAGTGCTGGAAATGCAGGGAACTCTTCAACATCAGAGTGGAAAACAACGAACTCAAGTCCTGTGAACCCATTACTGAGGAAGAGTTTGACCGCCAGCAGCAAACACAACAGGAGATAGAAGCCCTCAGAGCCAAATTCAGAAAGCAGTAGACCAAATCAGGGGATATAGGTTGCCAGAAGGAGGACATCATGCCGTTAGTCATCGTTGAAATGTGGGAAGGACGCACTGTTGAGCAAAAGAAACAGCTAATTGAAGGCATAACCACCTCATTTGTCCAGATTGGTGTTCCTCAGGATGCAGTACAGGTCATTGTAAAGGACAATCCCAAGCATAACTGGGCGATTGGTGGGAAGCTCGCTTCAGAGAGGTAGCTGTTAAAATATTAGCCTCATCTTAATGGCTCACCTGTCCGCTGGAGATAATCTCTGAGGCAGCAGACTCAGGTTATGTCCCTGGATACTCAACCATGGGGAGTACCTGTGGACAGGGCATCTGGAATGTGGTTTAATTAAACTGTAGGAATCGAAGAAGGAGGCGCTCGTGGATTTTAATGCTTTGCCGGTCATAATTTCGCTTGGCGTAGTGTTACTGCTGTTTTATCTGTTAAGACGGCGTGGTGGTTCGGTAAGACGGCGCCCCGAGCTCGTTCAGAGCCTGATTTATGAAGTCAGACTTAATCAGGCATTGGTAGATACCTATCACCTCCGGGAAAAACCGAAAAGGTTTGAGTCAACGCAATGGCATCTTCACAGGGACAAGATTGATTTTCTCGAGGAGCCTCTACAGAAGACACTGACTAACGTTTTTTCCATGGTTGAAGAGTTCAACGAGCAGATAAAAGCTTCCAAGAAAGCTAAGTCGAACGATTTCCAGAATATTAACGTTAGTAAGCTCAAGACCCCGCTTGCCAAGAGCAAGAAAGGACTTGAGGACTGGCTCGAAGAGGCCACCGGACATAGAGAACTACCGCCAAAATATCCCTCGTTGTTCGGTTCGTTATTCGGTGAAGGTTAGCGCTGCATTTATCCGGGGAAGACTCACACCTTGATAGGTCGTTTTATGCCTGTCAGAATTCAATAGTAGCCAGCGAGACGTCCTCTAGTCTTCCTCTTCGTGGTCGGCAATTCCCCATTTTTCGTAGTAGGCTTGCCTCAGTTGTTCAAACCTCTCTTTGAATGGGGCAGAGGAAATATCTTCAGTTGACATAATAATGGCGTCTTCTTTGTTGTCCATGTAGTAGCCTCGCCGTAAGCCCACCTGGTTGAACCCGTACTTATAATACAGACTCTGGGCTACAATATTGGAAGCACGGACCTCAAGGGTAACTATACGCGCCCTCAACTTTGCTGCCCGGTCTATAATAGAAAGCAGTAGCAGTTCCCCTATTCCCTGTCGACGGTAAGCTTTTCTTGAAGCAATCGTCGTTATATGGGCTTCGTCGGCCATAATCCAGAAACCAGCGAATCCAACGATGTGTTGTTCTCGCAGTGTTGATGGTTCCTTACCGATTAGGTTGCCGAGACCAATTAGCCTCTGCACCTGGTATGTTAGCCGGGTAAAGCCTTTCTTTGGAGGCTCTTTCGTTTCAGGTTCGTCGGCTGGTTT
>Ga0209427_10001887_pt1 | contig 24467 bp, 20 predicted proteins | sample DeeMarSWOR136_30_FD_187465 | JGI IMG/M metagenome (GOLD analysis project Ga0209427, IMG submission 187465) | Marine sediment microbial communities from White Oak River estuary, North Carolina - WOR-1-36_30 (SPAdes) (version 2) | ecosystem: Environmental > Aquatic > Marine > Intertidal zone >...
ATCGCTTCTACTTCCCGCACCTCATGACAGACGGCGACACACTGCCCGCAGAGAATACATAAATTGTAATCTCGGTCAAACAAAGGCTCGCCTCTCTCGATGGGGAGGTCTTTAGCGGCATAGGGGATGACAACCTCCTCCAGACCGACAAAGCGTGCCGCTTTCTGTAACTCGCAGCGCCCGTTCTTGGGACAGACAACGCAGCGCTCCAGCACAGCAGCAGTGCGTAGACAGACCCGAAAACGGTCGCAAAGCTCTAGGCGGTGGCAGGTGAGGCAGGCGTTAGGATGCTCGGCCAGGATGCGCTCTAAGGATTTACGCCGCAGCTCATTAAGCTGAAGAGTATTGGTGCTAACGACCATACCCTCGGCGACGGGAGTAGTGCAAGCGGTCGCGAAGTCATCCCTTCCTTCGATCTCAACAATACAGAGCCGACAGGCGAAGGGGCTCTCTGCAGGATGGGCGCAAAGGGCCGGGATATAGATGCCAGCCTTTTGTGCCGCCTCAAGCACAGTGGCACCTTTTTCAGCCTCCACCTTTTGCCCATCGATGGTCAAGCTGATCCCGCTCATTGTCTTGACCTCAGCCATCTAACTCGCCTTCTCCAACCTGACGGCACATACTTTTAGCTCCGGTGTTTTAGCCACAGGGTCCAAAGCCGGATTGGTCAGCAAATTGGTGGCGCTTTCGGCGAAATGAAAGGTCATAAAAACCACGCCAGGCGGGGAGTCTTCAGTCACCTTTGCCTTAGCCATCACCTTACCCCGCCGCGACATCAGCTGCACCCTCTCGCCTTCCAGAATGCCCAAGGCCTCGGCGTCATTGGGGTTTATCTCCACCAGTTCCTCGCCTCTTAATATATTAAGCCCTGGCACCTTCCTGGTCATGGTCCCGGTGTGGAACTGATACAGACTGCGTCCCGTGGTCAGGAGCAACGGGAAATCCCCATCGGGCTGCTCCAGCGATGGCTTATACTCCAAGGGTGTGAAATGGCCTTTGCCCCGGGCGAATTTTTCGCCATGGAGAAACGAAGTCCCGGGATGTCGTTTACCGGTACAAGGCCATTGTAAGCCGCCCTTCTCCAGGCGGCGATAGGAGATGCCGCGGTAAGTGGGCGTGAGACTGGCGACCTCATCCATAACCCGTGAGGGGTGATCAAAGTCGAAGCCGTTCCCGCCCAGCCTTTTTGCTATCTGGCAGGTAATCCACCAATCAGGGCGGGAATTGCCGATTGGTTTGATAGCCTGGCGCACCCGCTGCACCCGGCGCTCAGTATTGGTGAAGGTGCCATCCTTCTCGGCGAAGGTAGCTGCCGGCAGAACCACATGCGCCAACTGCGCCGTCTCGGTGAGGAAGATATCCTGCACCACCAGGAATTCCAAACTCTTCAGTGCCTCGGCAACGTGCTTGGCATCGGGGTCGCTGAGGACCGGGTTTTCGCCAACCAAGTATAGGGCCTTGATCCGGCCGGCAAGGGCAGCATCGAAGATCTCACTGAGGGTCAACCCCGGCTCTTGAGGCAAGGCGCACTCCCAGGCGGCTTCGAATTTCTTCCTGGCCCTAGCATTGGCTACCGCTTGATAGCCGGGGTAAAAATCGGGTAAGCAGCCCACGTCGCAAGCGCCCTGGACATTGTTCTGACCGGATAGCGGATTCACTCCTGATGATGGCTGGCCCACATTCCCAGTGAGCATGGCCAGGTTTGCCGCAGCCAAGACATTGTCAACGCCGTGGGAATGCTGGGTCAATCCCATGGCATAGACGATGGATGCGGGGTGAACTGTGGCATAGATTCGAGCGGCCTCAACGATATCGAAAGCCGGAACCCCGGTAACTTGAGCCACCCAGTCCAAGTCAAAGTTATTCAGTGATTGCCCGAAGGCATCGAAGTTTTCACATCGCTCCTCGACAAAGGTCTTGTTGGCTAAGCCCTGCTCAACAATAACCCGAGCCAGCCCCATAAGCAAAGCTACATCTGTACCCGGGCGGTGGCGAAGCCAGAGATGGGCAAGGCGGCAGAGCTCGAGGTAACGTGGATTAACCACGACGAGCTTGGCTCCATTCCTCACCGCCCTCTTGACTTCAAGCCCGATCACGGGATGGCTCTCCGTAGTATTGGTCCCGATGGCCAGGATGCAGGCCGCATCTCTGATTTCTCCGATTGAGTTGGTCATGGCACTGCTGCCAAAAGCCATGTCCAGAGCGGCTATTGTGGGCGCATGACACAGGCGAGCGCAATGGTCTATATTATTGCTGCCCATAACCGCTCGGGCGAACTTCTGGATGAGGTAATTCTCCTCATTGGTGCACTTGGCTGAGGAGATGGCAGCAAATTGCTCGCCCTTATAATCGGCGAGCCTGGTAGCAATCAGGGCCAGCGCCTCTTCCCAAGAGGCTGGCACGAACTCGCCATCTTTCTTAATCAAGGGGGAGGTCAGACGCCCGGAATCATGGACGAAATCGAGGCCGAAGCGCCCCTTGACACAGAGCTGCCCCTGATTCACGGCGCCGTCTCGCCCCGGGTTTACCCTCAGGATTCTATCATCTTTGACCTCCAGCTTTATCTGGCAGCCGGTACCGCAGTAAGGGCAGACGGTAGCCACCTCATGCTGGGGCGGCCCAGCCCAGCGATGAGCCCGCTCCATTAGGGCTGCGGTGGGGCAGGCATCGACGCAGGCAGCGCAGAACTGGCAGCCCGCGTCCTGAAGGGGGCGGTTGAAGGCAGTGCCGATCATAGCCTGATTCCCGCGATAGGTAAATGAGATAGCCCCTGCCCCCCGCACCTCCTGACAAATCCTGACACACCGCCCACAGAGGATGCACAAATTGTAATCTCGGTCAAAGAAGGGCTCCCTTTGGATTGGGAATTCCTTATAGGTATAGGTGAGGTTTACTTCCTTTATGCCGATGTAATCGGCCACTTTCTGCAGCTCGCAGCGCCCGTTTTGGGGGCAGTAAAGGCAGCCGGTGCTCACCGCCATCTTACGCATCGAGGTGCGGAAGGGCGCACAATCCTCCCTCCGCGGGCAAATAAGGCAGGAGTGAGGGTGCTCACTGAGGATCAGCTCTAAGATATTGCGGCGCAGCTCTTGCAATTGTGGGCTATTGGTGTGCACCACCATGCCATCAGCGGCAGGGGTAGCGCATGCCGGAGGGAAGCCACGCATCTGCTCAATCTCAACAATACAGAGCCGACAGGCACCGAAGGGGACTAAGTCTGGGTGGTGGCAGAGGGTGGGGATATAAACACCCGCCTTCTCTATTGCCTCCAGAACCGTAGCCCCTCTTCTGACCCCGACTTCCATTCCGTCGACGGTCACGGTGATAGCATCCATAGCTTACCTCAATTCAAGATCGCATCTCAGGCACCGTTTTGCCTCCTCGATGGCCATCTCTTCATCAAACCCAAGCTCGACCTCAGCAAAGCTCTTAGCTCTTTCGCCCAAGGATAAGCAGGGCATTTGGATGCGGTGCCTTTCCTCTTCCTCGACCTCCGGCAGAGCCATCTCCTCTTCTGGCGGCGCCAGCACCTCGTCAATGATGCCGTTGCCGCCGAGATACTTATCGATGGAAATCGCCGCTTGCCTTCCTGCGGCGATGGCTTCGATAATCGATGCTGGTCCGCTGACGGCGTCGCCACCGGCGAAGACCCCTTCTCTATCTGTAGCCAGAGTATCAGGGTCAACTCGAATCACATTACCCCTATTCACTTCCACACCCATTTGAGGAGGGACATCAGGCCTCTGCCCGATGGCTGCGATCACTGTATCAAAGTCCAGGCTAAATTCACTGCCTTCAATCGGCTCAGGGCGCTGTCTGCCGCTGGCATCTACTGCACCAAGCTTCATGCGAATGCACTCCAAACTGAGCACACCGTCTTCCTTTATCTTGATAGGGGCGGTGAGGAACTGAATCTGCACCCCTTCGTGCAATGCCTCCTCTATTTCCTCCTCGCTCGCTGGCATCTCGGCCCGAGTGCGGCGATAGATAATGGTCACCTCTTTGGCCCCGAGGCGAAGCGCGCTGCGGGAGGCATCTATGGCGGAATTACCCCCACCGATAATCCCCACCCTGCCTCCCACCTCAACCCCATTCCCCAAATTCACGTTCTTCAGGAAGGAGATGCAATCCATAACCCTGGGGCTATCTTCCCCTTCGATACCCAGTTTGATTCCCCGGTGCGCCCCGATAGCCAGGAAAACAGCATCGAATCCTTGCTCGAAGAGTTCATCTGCTGAACCGATGCTGACATTTGTCCTTATCTCAACGCCGAAATCCGCTATCTCCTCAATCTCCCTATCGATCACTGCTCTGGGCAGCCGATACTCAGGGATACCCGCCCGCATCATGCCGCCGGGCTCACGGAGCGCCTCGAAGACGGTAACAGTGTGCCCAAGCTCGGCTAAATAATATGCCGCAGTGAGCCCTGCTGGTCCAGAGCCGACAATGGCTACCCGCTTATGGCTCGGGGGAGCAACCGTGGTCCCCGACCTCCAAAATTGCCCGCCCTGCTCAGCAGCAAAGCGTTTCAGCGCCCTTATGGCAATGGCCTCATCTAACTGAGCACGCCTGCATTTAGTCTCACAGGGATGGATACAGACATGACCACAGATTGAAGGGAATGGAATCCGCTCCCGGATCACGGCCAAGGCTTCAGCAAACTTGCCTTCGCCTATAAAACGAACATAGCGAGGCACATCTATGCCTGCGGGACAGGTATGCCGGCAAGGAGCGATCACCAATTCCTTGCAGACCACAGCCGGGCAATGCTTCCTCTTAATATGAGCCTCATATTCATCGCGGAAGTAACGGATGGTGGTCAGCACCGGATTGGGTGCCGTCCCCCCCAAGGCGCAGAGCGAACCATCCCGAACCGTTTCCGCAAGTCCCAGCAGCCTCTCGATGTCGCCGGGTTGTCCTTCCCCTCGAGTTATCCCCTCCAAGACATCTAGCATTTGCTTCGCCCCCACCCTACAGGGTGGGCATTTGCCACAGGACTCCGCCTGGGTAAAGGAAAGGAAGAATTTTGCCAAGTCAACTATACAGGTATCCTCATCAGCCACGATCATGCCCCCAGAGCCCATGATGGAGCCAGCCTTGGTGAGCACTTCATAGTCAATAGGGAGGTCAAGGAGCTCGGCGGGAAGGCAGCCACCGGAAGGCCCTCCGGTCTGCACTGCCTTAAAGCGCTTGTCGTCGACAACACCGCCACCGATGTCGTAGATGACCTGGCGCAAGGTCATCCCCATCGGGACCTCGATGAGCCCGGTGCGCTTGGCCTTGCCAGCTAAGGCGAAGGTCTTAGTCCCTTTGCTTCCTTCCGTGCCATAGCTGGAATACCAGTCAGCACCTTTGTCCATGATGACGGGGATATTGGCAAGGGTCTCGACATTATTGATGTTGGTCGGCTTGCCCCAGAGGCCAGATTGGGCTGGGAAGGGGGGACGGGGGCGCGGCATGCCGCGCCGCCCCTCGATAGAAGCCATCAGTGCTGTTTCCTCACCGCAGACAAAGGCGCCAGCTCCTTCCTTAATCTTTATGTCAAAATTGAAGCCCGAACCCAATATGTTTTGTCCCAAAAGACCATACTCCGCCATCCGGCGCAAAGCAATGTCCAGCCGCTCCAAGGCCAGCGGGTATTCTGCCCGACAGTAGACATAACCCTGTGTTGCCCCAATAGCATAGGCGGCGATGAGCATGCCCTCCAGGACTGAGTGCGGGTCTCCCTCTAACACCGAGCGATCCATAAAGGCACCGGGGTCGCCCTCATCGGCGTTGCAGATCAGGTATTTTTCCCTGCCCGGCGACTTGCGGCAGAATTCCCACTTCAGCCCGGTGGGGAAGCCAGCACCGCCTCGTCCTCGCAGCCCCGATTTTTTGATCTCTGCAATTACCTCCTCAGGACTCATCTTAAGCGCCTTGGTCAAGCCAATATAGCCGCCATTGGCGATATAGTGATTGATATTCTCAGGGTCGATATGGCCACAATTTCTCAGCACGATGCGGACCTGGGGCTTGAGCATGGGTAGATCAAACAGCCTGGGGATGCCGTCAACGCCGCCATCACCTATGGTTCCCAGGGCAAGGTCAGGGCGGGGATTGCCGTTGACTATATAATCCTCGACAAGCTGGGGCGCGATTTCAGGGGCGACACTACTGTAGCAGATACGTGGTTGCCCCTGTTTTATTATGTCAACCAATGGCTCGGCATAGCACAGCCCGAGGCAGCCAACCTGGGTGACAATGGCGTCGATACCGTGCTTGGCCAGTTCAGCATTGATGGCTTCGAGCACGGCTAAAGCCCCTGCTGAGCGCCCACAGGTGGCGGCACCGACAAGAACGCGAGGCTTTTCGCTGTCCGCTAAAGCCTCCCACTCCGCTATCGCTCTGGATTGGATCTCATCAAAGGTCATCTGCCTCCATTCAATAGGAGCCTACGATATGCTTTGCCTTGGCTGGGGTCACCCTGCTATAAACGTTGCCATCCACCACCATAACCGGAGACAGGGCGCAGCAGCCAAAACAAGCAACCCTCTCCAGACTGAACTTATAATCCTCGGTGGTCTCTCCTGGATTGATGCCGAGCTCTCGCTCCACTGTCTCCAGGATGCGGCCCCCGCCACGCACATGGCAAGCGGTGCCCTGGCAGACCTTGATCATGTGCTCGCCTGGTCGGGTAAAGCGAAACTGGGCATAGAAGGTGGCCACACCGTAAACCTCGCTTTGGGAAACGGCGAGGAAGCGGGCAACTTCAGATACCGCCTGCTCAGAGATATAGCCAAATTCGCCCTGAACCTGCTGCAGAACGGGAATTAGAACTCCTCTCTCCCCTTGATAGGGAGCCAAAAGCTCAGCCAAGCGTTGTTTCATCCCGGCCTCCGATTTCTGCGTCATCTCAATAAGAAGCTAAGGCGAAAGGAGAGCTTCTACAAACTCTCTGGCCCGGAACGGGGCTAAGTTTTCCAGCTCCTGCCCGGTGCCGATGAAAAGAATCGGTATCTTTAATTGATCGCAAATGGCGAGGACGATGCCTCCTTTGGCGGTACTATCCAACTTGGCCAAGAAGATACCGCTGACCGTCACCGCCTCAGTGAAGTATCTTGCTTGGCTCAGTCCATTCTGCCCGCTGGTGGCATCGAGGACAAGGAGCACCTCAGGTACGATATCGGCCTTGGTTACCACTCGCCTTATCTTCTTGAGCTCCTCCATCAGGTTGAACTTGGTATGGAGCCGCCCTGCGGTGTCGATGAGGAGGAAATCGGTCTGCCTTTTCTTTGCCGCCTCCAAGGCATCGAAGACCACAGCCCCGGGGTCACCGCCGGGCTGATGGGCAATGACATCGACCCCTATCCGCTCTCCCCATAGTTGGAGCTGGTCGATAGCCGCCGCCCTGAAGGTATCGCTGGCGGCCAAGAGCACCCTCTTCCCGTTTCCCTTTAGCTCGTGAGCAAGCTTGGCGATGCTCGTGGTCTTGCCCGTCCCATTGACCCCGACTACCAGGATTACCGAAAGCCCATCTGAGGAAGGGAACGCCTCTGCCGCGCCGAGGTCCAGGATGTCGACCATCTCTTCCTTTAATGCTGCTCGTACCTGTTTTGTATCGCTAACCCTACCGGTTTTCACCCTCTGTTTAGCCTGTTCCACGAGCTTAGCCGTGGTGCTCACGCCGACATCGGCGGAGATGAGAAGCTCCTCCAGCTCGGCCCACAAGCCCTCATCGAAGCTGGGGCGAGCAAAGAGATGGGCAATCTTCTTGAACCAAGCCTCTCGCGTAGGCTGGAGTGCTTCTTCTGTCTTCTTTTCCGTCTTCTTCTTGAACAAACCGAAGATAGTAGGACTCATTTTGCCCAGTTCTCCAATGCTGCCTGCGCTGCGTTCTGCTCCGCCGCCCGCTTGCCCTTGCCACTGCCTCGACCGAGCACAACATCCCCTACCATCACTTCCACGGTGAAAAGCTTATCATGAGCCGGCCCCTGTTCCTCCACGATGCGGTAAACTGGGGTTGTTTGCTGCTCCGCTTGAACCAGCACCTGCAACCTTGATTTGTAATCCTTTACCGATTCCTCTATCGATTCCTCTTCGACAATTTTGACCACCATCCCGTTCAGTAGTTTCAACACGAATTCTTTGGCTACGGGCAAGCCCTGGTCAACGAAGATAGCCCCGATCACTGCTTCTAAAGCGCTGCTTAGATTGCTTTGCCGGTGGCGGCCTCCACTCATCTCCTCACCCCGCCCTAAGTAAAGGTGATCCCCCAGGTTGAAGGATGAAGCGATGCGGGCGAGCGTCTCATTACACACCAGTGCTGCCCGAAGCACGGTCAGTGCCCCTTCCCAAAGGTGAGGCAAATCCGAATGAAGCTTCTCAGCGACGACAAAGCCTAATAAGGCATCGCCCAAGAACTCCAGCCTTTCATTTGAGGGCAAGGGGAAATCCGGGTTTTCGTTTAAAAAGGAGCGGTGAGTCAGCGCTTGTTGGAGTAACAGCGGATCACGAAATGTAATACCAAGTGTGCTTTGCAAGGTCGCCAGTTCAGCCAAAGCCAAGACCAATCTATCTGGTTTCAACTCTATAATAAGCTATTGGCTCCTTCTTGTCAAGGTAAGCCAACAGCCCGAACTGGTTGGCGGCGAAAGACAATGTAAAGGGCAAGCCCAAGTATCGCAGCTTCAAGTATCACCCCCAGCATGTTGTTGCTAAGCCCGGGATAGCGGCTGGAGATGGTGAATGGGATCAGCCACTTATGCATGGCGAAGGGCCAGGCAGGAAGTAGTTCGAAGTGCAGTATGCCGTTTATCCACTGGGCGGCCCATTCAATATCGAGAATCGCGGCCGACACCATTCCCAGCCAATATTGCCTTGCCTTCCACAGCAGGATAGCCACGATGGCGGTATTGCTGACCCAGAGCCCAACCCAGACGGCAAATGGCAGCGGTGTCGGATGATAAATACAAATGGTATCGAGAACGATGTGGCTGGCAAATGCCGCCACTACTGTCAGCCACTTCACTCCGATACTTCGGTCTATGGCGGCACCAACAGCGACATGGGTGGCAAAAAACAATCGCTTCCCCTTCTCCACCGCTATGATAAACAACTGAGCTTGCTTGTCAAATTGCTCGATTTGTGTTACTATGCCGAAGCGAGACGTTAAGGTGCGCCCTACTCTTATTAGGGAACAGAGGTTATGGCAACAGGGATACCGGCTCATCGCCGGCATTGATGAAGTCGGTCGGGGGCCTTTAGCCGGTCCGGTAGTTGCTGCTGCTGTGATCTTGCCCCTTGACAGCGACGCCCCCTGGTTGCTTCAGGTGCGTGATAGCAAGAGGCTCAGCCCGAGAAAGAGGGAATTCCTTTCCGAGTCTATTCGCGAAGCAGCGGTAGCCATCAGCATCGGCGCGGTCTCACCTGAGACCATTGATGAAAAAGGCATCGTTGCCTCCACCAGACTGGCAATGCGTTACGCGGTGGAGCAACTGCCCCAAACCCCGGATTTCCTCCTCATCGATGCCATCACCTTGCCAGAGCTCGCTATCCCTCAGGAGGGCATCATCCGGGGCGATGCTCTTTCTCTGTCCATTGCCGCCGCCTCTATCATCGCCAAGGTAGCCCGAGACCGGCTCATGATCGAATTCGATAGCCGCTATCATGGCTATGGCTTCAGTCGACACAAAGGCTATGCCACACGTGAGCATCTCTCCAATCTGAGGCTTTTAGGGCCATGCCCGATTCACCGCATGAGCTTTCGCCCGCTGCATGAGCTGCTGGAAAGGGATGCCAATTAACCGGAAGAAGCTGGGGGCTTTAGGGGAGCGGATAGCCAGGGAGCACATCGAGAAACTGGGCTACCGAACCATCGAGACTAACTTCCGCTGCCATGAAGGTGAAATCGACATCATAGCCCAAGACGGGGAGCAACTGGTCTTTGTCGAGGTGCGCACTAGGCGAGGTTTGAATTTCGGCAGCCCAGAGGAGTCGATAACCGTTTCCAAGAGGCAAAAGCTCATTGAGGTGGCCAATGCCTATGTGCAAAGCCATGAGGGGCTCCCCTCCTCGTGGCGCATCGATGTGGTTGCGGTGGAGTTGGGGCCAGGCGGCACAGTCTCCCGGGTGGAACTCATCCAGAATGCAGTAAGCGGAGACAGCTAAATCTATTTACCTGTTGCCTAAGTTATGCTACAATCTAAAGGACTTGAGAGAGTGCTTATGCGAATCTTGAGTTTTGCAGAGCAATTCGCAACATGCTCCGAATCGTAGATGCTAATCTCAATCGAGTTGGAGAGGGCTTACGAGTCCTTGAGGACATAGCTCGCTTCCTCTTAAACGACCTCGAACTCAGCCAAAGGCTAAAGGACTTGCGCCACGAGCTCTTGGCCAGTGACTGGTCGCTGCAAAGCCAGCTACTTGGTGCCCGGGACTCGGAGGGGGATATCGCTGCCTTCACTGAGGAAGGAGAGCGAAGCGATATCGTCAGTGTTGTCACTGCCAACGCCAAGAGGGTGCAAGAATCGCTCCGAGTCCTGGAAGAGATAGCTAAAGTTCACCCCTTGACCCTGGACTGGCCCCAGTATAAGCGTGCTCGATTCACCATGTATGAGCTGGAGCGAAGGCTGGTACTGAGGTTGCTGCGCCGAGATAAGGTAGCGCAAATAAGCGGGCTCTATGTAATTGTCGATTTGCAGGCGTTCAAAGGGCGTAGCGAGGTCGAGCTCACCCGTGAGGCGATTCAGGGAGGGGCCAGGGTGATTCAGCTTCGCGATAAAGGGCGAAGCAAGAGGGAGCTGTTGCCAATAGCTCAGGAACTGAGGAGGACGTGCGCCTTATTCAGCGTCCCTTTCATAATAAATGACCATTTGGATTTGGCCTTAGCCGCGGATGCCGACGGCCTGCACCTCGGGCAAGAGGATTTGTCCCTACCCATAGCACGGAAGATTCTGCCTCTGGACAAGGTCCTTGGCTGCTCAACAGCCACCCTTGAGCAGGCCCTTAAAGCTGAGGAGGATGGCGCGGATTATATCGCTGTGGGTTCAATTTATGAGACAACCTCGAAATCAGGAACGCATCTTGCCGGCGTGGAGACACTGCGCCAGGTGAAGAAAGCAGTCTCAGTCCCTGTTGTTGCCATCGGCGGCATCAATGAGGAGAATTTAGCTCCGGTTATCGCTGCCGGTGCCGATGCCATTGCCGTCATCAGCGCTGTGCTCGGCGCTGATAACGCCAAAGCAGCAGCCCATCGGCTGGCAGCCAAGATAGAAGCATCTCATGCCCGGGAAGCAAAAGGCAGTTAGATGGAAAAACCTACTTCTCACTTAGAGCAAATTGGGGCCAGGGTGCGCTCCAGTTTAGCTGCCAAGCATGCTGCCAGAGAGAAGTCACTTCAGCTGACCCGAGACGTGATACTCCACTGTGCCAATGCCATCCGCGCCGTACACCGCGGGGAATATGAAAATGCCAGGGGTTTGCTGAAATCGGCTCGCGCTTGCCTCCAAGAGCTGAGTGATGTCCTCGCTGCACATAGCGACCTTTTCCATTCTGGCTTTGTCCATAACGCGCAAAAGGAGTATGCTGAGGCGGCGACTACATTGGCCTTGATTTGCGGTCAGCCTGTGCCAGACCCTGATGAGCTCGGAGTTGCCTATCCTGCTTACCTCAATGGGCTTGGCGAGGCTGTCGGTGAGTTGAGGCGCTACCTGCTGGACTCGCTAAGGAGAGGTGGCGGGGAGGATTTCGAACAGATATTCGAGGTCATGGACGATATTTACGGCTTGTTGGTGACCATCGATTTCCCTGATGCCTTGACCCCTGGCTTGAGACGGACTACTGATGTCATCCGCGGCGTCCTGGAGAAAACTCGCGGTGATGTCACCCTGTTCCTCAAGCAAAGGGATTTAGAGCAGAAATTAGATAAGAGGTAACCTATGGATCTGATGCTGATCGCAGTGATTGCAGGTGTTCTCGGGCTGGCTTTCGCCGTGTTTCTAATCCGCTATGTACTGAGCCGTGACCAAGGCACAGAGCGGATAAGGGAGATATCAGCAGCCATCCAAGAAGGTGCCATAGCCTTCCTGAGTCGGGAGTACCGAATATTGGCTATATTCATGATAGTCGTTGCCCTCATTCTGGGTGTGCTCTTCGGCGTGCAGAGCGGATGGGCCCAGGGCGTGAGGGTCGCCTTTGCCTTAATCTTCGGCGCTATTTGCTCTGCAGGAGCTGGCTATATTGGTATGAACATGGCCATCAGGTCTAATGGCAGAACAGCTGCCGCGGCTGAGAAGAGCTTAAACGAGGGGCTGAGGGTTTCCTTCCGCGGTGGCGCGGTGATGGGGATTTGTGTTGTGAGCATCGGCATCCTTGGCCTGAGCATCCTTTACTTTGCCTTCCACAACATCGACCGTGACCTGTTCATCCAGATGATTCCCGCCTTCGGATTTGGTGCCTCCGGGGTGGCCATATTCTCCAGGGCTGGCGGCGGGATATATACCAAATCGGCGGACTTGGGTGCCGATATGGTGGGGAAGGTGGAAAAGGGGATCCCTGAGGATGACCCCAGAAACGCCGGTGTTATCGCCGACTTCGTTGGCGACAATGTGGGCGATGTCGCCGGCATGGGTGCTGACCTCTATGAGTCCTATGTGGACTCCATTATCGCTACCATGGCCCTGGCTCTGGTGGCAGTATATGGCGCCTTTGTGCCCTCAGAGACCAAAGGCTTTCTGCTGCCCATGCTGATTGCAGCCGGCGGGATTATCGCTTCCATCATCGGGGCATTCTTAGTCCGAGTTGGTGAAAAGCCGGAGATGGCGGCATTGCTCACCGCCCTGCGCCGGGGTACCTTCGCGGCATCGCTCTTGGTGGCAATCTTCGCCTTCCTCATCGTCCATTTCCTCGATGCTGATTTAGGGATATTCTGGGCTGTGCTCTCCGGCTTGGTTGCTGGCATCCTCATCGGAGAGAGCACCAATTATTTCACCTCGTATAGCTACTCGCCAACACGCCGCGTCTCAGAGGCATCTGTAACCGGAGCGCCGACAACGATAATCAGAGGCTTTGCCAACGGTTTGCTGAGCACGTTGCCTCCCATTCTCTTTGTTGCCGCCGCCATCATCCTGGCCTACTATTTTGCCGGCTTCTACGGCATTGCCATCTCCGGCATTGGCATGCTGTCCACATTGGGTATCACCCTAGCAACAGATGCTTATGGGCCTGTAGCTGATAACGCCGGCGGCATCGTTGAGATGTCAGGGCTGCCACCTGAGATCAGGGAGCGTACAGATGCTCTGGACTCCTTGGGCAACACCACGGCAGCCACCGGTAAGGGCTTTGCCATCGGCTCCGCAGCCCTCACGGCTCTCGCTTTGCTCTTATCCTATGCTGTTGCTGCGGAGGTTATCGTCATCTCAGCGGGTGGGGACATCGATATCAGCAAGGTGAGCTTATTGGATACCCATGTGGTAGCCGGGTTGTTCCTCGGCGCTATGATGCCAGCGATCTTTTGCGCCCTGACCATGAATGCGGTGGGCAGGACTGCCGCTAAGATGATCGAGGAGATTCGACGCCAATTCCGGGAGATAAAGGGGATAATGACCGGCGAGGCAAAGCCTGAATATGCCAGATGCGTCGATATAGCCACCAAGGCAGCACTTAAGGAGATGATTCTCCCCGGCTTGATGACGGTGATTGCGCCGATCATTATCGGCTTCGTTTTGGGACCACTGGCCCTGGCCGGGTTTCTGCTCGGAGCCATAGCCACCGGGTTTATATTCGCCATAACCTTAGCCAATGCCGGTGGCTCATGGGATAACGCCAAGAAGTGGATCGAAAGAGGCCATTTCGGTGGCAAGGGCTCAGATCCTCACAAAGCGGCAGTTGTCGGCGACACCGTTGGTGACCCGTTCAAGGACACCTCTGGCCCTTCCCTGAATATCATGATAAAGCTGATGGCAGTAATATCGTTGGTTCTGGCGCCATTTTTAGCCGGGTTTTCTGGGCTGCTCTAGTCGACGAGGAACGGGTTGTGTCTCCGCTCAAAGCCAATGGTGCTCTTGGGACCATGTCCTGAGAGCACCATAGTCTCATCGGGCAAGACCATGAGCTTGCTGAAGATGCTATTCATCAGCGTGGCATAGTTGCCGCCAAGTAGGTCAGTCCTGCCTATGCTGAAGTTGAACAGGGTATCGCCGCAGAAGACTATCCCCGGCATCAGCAGTGAGATCCCTCCCGGTGAATGTCCTGGGGTGTGGAGCACGTTGAAGCGCAAATCACCGATCTCTATAACATCGCCATCGCGAAGCAACCGATCGGGCTTGGGCAGCGACCTGTAAGGCCCGCCCAGCATCTCATCCACCACCGCGCCGAGATCGCCAAGCGAACTAACGGCCTCAGCTTCATGGATGGCAAACGGTGCCCCGGTAGCTGTCTTGACCTGGGGTAGCGCACCGACGTGGTCGATATGACCGTGGGTAGCCACGATCAGCACGATATCAAGCTTCAGCTTGCGAACCGCGTCCAGGATAACATCAGCCTCGGCACCGGGGTCAATGATCATCCCTTCCATTGTCTTTTCCGAACCCACAATGTAGCAATTGCACATTATCGGTCCCACGGTGAGCATCTGTAAAATCATTTCTTCTCCCATCATTAGCTTCTTAAGCCGCACCCCTCTGCCTGAAGTAAACCATATACCCCTCAGCAGTAACACGCATGAAGGTAGGTCCCACTCCGGGCAAGTCAGGCACAGTGTTCCTTAAGTAGTCCTCCAGCCTTTGAGAAACCTGCTCTGAATCCGCCCCCGATCTCATAGCCTCGAGGACTACCTGACCACAAGCTTCCGTCATATCCTTTGCCTGCCTGATGAGAGCAGCAACCTCTCTCCCAGGGCCATAGTGCGAATAGAACAGAACAGCGGGGGGAAGTCTCCCTATTTCATCAGCGGTCTTGAGTGTCACATCAAGCGCAAAGCCAGGAGCGGCAACAGCGGGAACTACTGCGTCCACTTCAGGAAAGTAAACACCAAGGGCATCCCCAGAAAATAGCCATCGCTCACTGGGCTCATAAAAACAAAGGTGGTGGGGAGCATGCCCTGGGGATGAGATAACCTTGAGCTGCTTTCCACCGAGAGAGAAGACCTCCCCTCCCTGGACGCTGCGAATCCGCCCCTCAGGCACCGGGAGTATGGCGCCAAATTGCCGCTCAAAATCTGCTCCAAAAGCGTGCTTCACCCCGCCAATAAGCCTGGAGGGCTCTGCCAGATGTTGAGCGACCTGATGATGGATGATCACCTCAACCCCGGGGAGCTGCTGCACCAGATAACCAGCGCCACCAGCGTGGTCCATGTGGATATGGGTCAGGGCGATATAGGCAAGGGATTTGGGATCATGACCCAATTGCCGCAGCCCCTCAAGAATAGAGGTAGCTATGACAGTCGGTCCGGTCTCAATGAGCGCTGGTCTTTCATCGGCGATGAAATAGACCACAGAACATGGCCGAGGCACTCCATCCCCGGGAGTGATTTGATACACATCTTTGGCAACCTCAAATATCTTCGTCATGTCAGCGCGGACTTCATCTCAAAAGGCTACGGCACACTTGTTCATTTTAACATTAACAAATGAGCTTGTAAAAACTGACGACGCTTTGACACTTATGGTCAAAATTGATAAGCTTGGGTGAAGTAACCATATAGAGAGGTCAAGAAGTGGTCAGGGAAACATCGGGCAAGGTGACTATGGAAAAGCTTGTTTCCCTTTGCAAGCGCCGTGGCTTCATCTTCCAATCAAGCGAGATCTATGGTGGCATCAGCGCCTGCTGGGATTATGGTCCCCTGGGGGTCGAGCTGAAGAATAACGTCAAGGCCGCATGGTGGAAATCAATGGTTCAGGAGCGAGATGACGTCGTCGGTCTCGATGCCAGCATCCTGATGCACGCCAAGACCTGGGTCGCCAGTGGCCACGTGACGGGCTTTGCCGATGCCATGGTCGATTGCAAGGGATGCCAGCAGCGCTGGCGCGCTGATGAGATCAGGGATAATAAGTGTCCTGCGTGTGACGGCGAGCTCACCGAGCCCCGCATGTTCAACCTCATGTTCAAGACCTTCATGGGCCCGGTTGAAGAGGAGGCCGGGCTGGTCTATCTGCGACCGGAAACGGCGCAGGGCATCTTCGTCAACTTCCACAACGTGCTCCAAGCCACCAGGAAGAAACTCCCCTTCGGCATTGCCCAGATCGGGAAGGCGTTCCGCAATGAGATCACCCCGGGGAACTTCATCTTCAGGACTCGCGAGTTCGAACAGATGGAGCTCGAGTATTTCGTCAAGCCGGAAACCGATGAGGAGTGGTTTAGATACTGGGTTGAGGAAAGGTTTCGCTGGTATATAGATTTGGGGATCGAGAAGGAGAATTTGCGGCTGCGCCAGCATACCAAGGACGAGCTGGCCCATTATGCCCGCGATTGCTATGACGTCGAATACCTGTTCCCCATGGGCTGGGCTGAGCTTGAGGGCATCGCCAATCGCACCGACTTCGACCTGCGCCAGCACTCGAGCTTCAGCGGCGAGGACTTGAGCTACTTCGATGAGGAGACCAGGGAGCGCATCATCCCCTATGTCATCGAGCCCTCGGGCGGGGTTGACCGCACCGCCTTAGCCTTCTTGGTCGATGCCTACCATGAGGAGGAGGTGGAGGGGGAGACCAGAGTTGTTTTGCGTTTCCACCCCGCCTTAGCCCCGATCAAGGTCGCTGTGCTGCCCCTGAGCCGCAATGAAAAGCTGGTGCCTCCGGCGCAGCAGCTTTACCACGAGCTGCGCAAATGCTGGATGGTCAACTATGATGATGCGCAGAGCATTGGTCGCCGCTACCGCAGGCAGGATGAGATCGGCACCCCGTTTTGCGTCACCATCGATTTTCAGTCCCTTGAAGATAATCAGGTGACCATCCGCGAGCGCGACACCTTGAGGCAAATCCGGGTCCCCATTGAATCGCTGAAGCCCACCCTTGACGCGAAATTAAGCGGCGAGCCGCTGGATGTTCTGCCCCCTGGTGGAAGCTACTGGCTGGGGTTTGAGGGGTAGCCGCGATTCTGTAAGGGACCATATCTATATGGAGTATCAGATAACGAGTTTCACTCTTTTAAATTAGCTATACAGAACATTGTGCAAAAAGGACAGCTAAAATCTGAGATATTAGACCTATTCAAGTCGTGATAAGCTCCTGAGACAATGAAAATCCTTCACTTTGCTGATTTGCATTTAGGCGTGGAGAGCTATGGTCGCCTCGATCCGGCAACCGGGCTCTCCTCTCGCCTCGGAGATTTCCTGGCTGCTTTGGACCAGGTGGTGAACCATGCCCTGGAAAATGAGATAGACTTGGTCCTCTTCTGCGGCGACGCCTATAAGAGCAGGGAGCCCTCTCAGACTCACCAGCGGGAGTTTGCCAGGCGACTGAGGAGGCTTGTCGCCGCCGGCATCCCCGTGTTCCTCCTCGTCGGCAACCATGACCTGCCCAATGCCATCGCTCGCGCCACCACTATGGAGATCTTCGATGCCTTAAAGGTGGAGAATGTCACCGTGGCCAACCGCCCCGGCAGCTTCGCCATCAAGACCAGAAATGGCGCTCTGCAAATCGTGGCTTTGCCCTGGCCGCGGCGCAGCGCCCTCCTCAGCCGCGACGACTGGAAAAACCTCACCCCCGAGCAGCTGAACCAGAGGATGGAGCAGATTCTGACACAGCAGCTTGCTGCGGAAATCCAGTCCCTCGATCCCGAACTGCCGGCGATTCTGGCTGCCCATGTCACCCTATCCACAGCAGACGCGGGGTCGGAGAGGAGCATGATCATAGGACGAGAACATGTCTTGCTCCAGAGCAATGTGTCTCATCCCGCCTTCGATTATGTCGCTTTAGGTCATATCCATAAGCGCCAGGTCCTCTTTCAGGAGCCGCTTGTAGCCTATCCGGGGAGCCTGACAGCTATCGATTTCAGCGACGAGGGCGAGGAGAAAGGATTTTATGTCATCGAGCTGGACGCAACCAGGACCCGAGGGGAAAGGTTGTTATCTTCTCACTTTCATCAGGTCAAGGTGCGACCATTCGTTACCATTGCCGTCAATGCCGATGCGGAAAACCCCACCGCAGTGGTGCTCCGCGCTTTGGCCAGGAAAGAGACCAATGACGCCATTGTCCGAGTTCAGATCAAGGTGCCAGCTTCTCGTGAAGCGATGATCCAAGAGAGCGAAATCCGCAAGGCGCTGAGGGATGCCCATTTCGTCACCATCACTAAGGATGTGGAGCGAGAGCATCGCATCAGGCTGAGCCAGCGCCCTGCCGAACGGATGACGCCACTCGAGACCCTCAAAGCCTATCTCGAGTCCAAGAAGACGTCTCCAGACCGTACCAAAGTGCTTTTGGAATACGGGGAGAAGCTTGTTCGAGAGTCCGAAACCCCGGGATAAGCCCAATGGTCAAGCTAACCTTCTATGGCGGGGTCAATGAGATCGGGGGCAATAAAGTCCTCCTCGAGGACGGGGATACCCGGCTCTTCTTCGACTTCGGCACCTCCTTTGCCAAGCGTTACCTCTACTTCGAGGAGTATCTCAAGCCCCGCGCCGGCGCCGGGCTGCTTGACCTCCTGGAGCTGGGGCTCTTGCCCCCTCTTCAGGGCCTGTATCGAGAAGACCTCACCTGCGGCGCAGATCTCTGGCGCCGCTTTGAGCCCATTGCTTCGCTTGCCGAGGTAGATGGCGTGCTCCTGTCCCATGCCCATCTGGACCACAGCGGCTATATCTCCTTTCTGCGCCCAGACATCCCCATCTACGCCACGGCTATGACTTCCTTTATCGCCAAGGCAATACAAGATAGCGGCAAAGGCGATTTCGAGAAAGAGGTCTGCTACGCCATCCCCAAAGAGGAAAGGGAAGGCGTGTTTCAGTCTGCTGACTGGAAAAGAGAAGCGGCTCAGCAAAGGGGCTTTAGGGTTTTAGATCCCGAGACTTTGACCTCTGATGCCCTGGCTTTTTGGCAACACCTCCCGGGGAGGCGAGGGCTTGAAGCGCGACGAGTATCGCCTGCAGAAAATAAGATCGGCTCCCTTTGCTTCCGCCATTTCCCTGTCGACCACTCGATTTACGGCGCCGCTGCCTTTGCTGTGGAAACAAGCTCAGGATGGGTGGTCTACACCGGCGACCTGCGGCTCCATGGAAAGCAGGGGTATCTCACCAAGCAGTTCAGCGAGCGGGCGGCTCAACTGGAGCCCACTGTGCTTATCTGCGAAGGGACTAATGTGGAAAGCAGCGCCAGGATTAGCGAAGACGAGGTGTATACCAATGCTCTCCGCGCTGTCGAGAAGGCCGAGGCTTTGGTCATCGCCGATTTCGGGCCGCGGAATATAGAACGCCTCCTCACCTTCCGCCAAATAGCTGAAGCGACAAACCGCTGCCTTGTGATCCTGGCCAAGGACGCCTATCTTTTGCAGGCGATGCGATATATTTCCCAGCAAGTGCCGTTGGCCCGAGACAAGGCCATCGCAATATATAAGGATGCCAAGGCGAAGCTGGATGGATGGGAAAGGGAGGTGCGCAAGGAATATCGAGATAAACTGGTAACGCCGGAAGAGATTCGCCAAAGCCAGGATTGGTATATCCTCTGCTTCAGCTTCTTTGACATCAATGAGCTTCCCAGTCTCATGCCCAGGAAGGGGAGCATTTATCTCTATTCCTCCAGCGAGGCGCACAACGAGGAACAAGAGATGGACTTTTGGCGCCTGCGCCACTGGCTCGATCGTTTCCAGATGACCGGGGTCGGGCTGCCCGTAGAAGTAGAAGTAGAGCCATCGAAATGGGAAATACCGGAGGGCGAGCGTGGTCTCCATGCCTCAGGGCATGCCATTGGTCCCGAACTTCTCCATCTCATCGAGCAAATCAGGCCCAGGACTCTAATTCCCATTCACACCGAAAAGCCGGAATATTTTCAACAACTGGAAAGGATAGGAATCAAGGTGCGGACTGCCAAAGAGGGGGAGACGCTGAGCTTCCCTTAGGAGGAAGATGATGATCCCGGCAAAGCTTGCCCTGAGAAACTTCATGTGCTACCGAGAAAATGTGCCCCCGCTTCACTTCGAGGGCTTCCGGGTGGCTTGCCTCTGCGGCGACAACGGCAATGGCAAGTCAGCCCTTATCGATGCCATCACCTGGGCCCTTTGGAGCAAGGCACGCGCCAGGAGCGATGACGACCTCATCCACCTCGGTCAGCGGGAGATGGAGGTCGAGTTCGAGTTCCTAGTGGGCCAAAACCGATATCGCATCATTCGCAAGCGAGCCAAGGGGGGAATGAAGCGGGCGGGGCAGGCGATCCTTGAGCTCCAACTGGCCACGCCTCAGGGCTTCAAGCCGATCACCGGCAATAGCGTTCAAGAAACGCAGCGAAAGATAATCGATATCCTGCGCATGGACTACGAGACTTTCATCAATAGCGCTCTCCTTTTGCAGGGTCGTGCCGATGAATTCACCATCAAACTGCCTTCGGAACGGAAGAAAGTGCTCGCTGACATCCTGAATCTATCGCTCTATGACCAGCTTGAAGATCGGGCAAAGGGGTTGGCTAGACAAAAGGAAATCGAGTATGGCAATCTTGAAGCCGGGATAAGAGAAATCGACATCGAACTGACCAAGAAGGAAAGCTATCAACAAGAGCTCTATGAGGTGCAAGCGGCATTAGTGGAGCTCGAAGCTCAGGCGAAGAGACAAGAGGGCACGCTCGATGAGCTGCGCCAGGCAAAAAAGGAATTTGACCTTAAACAGGCACAGCAGTCAGAGGCGGGAAAAAGGATTGCCGAGGCGGAAAGGGAACTCAATTACTTGGAGAGTCAACTGATTTTGCATCGGCACAAGGTTGAAGACTACCAGGCCACCTTAGCTCAGAGCACAGAGATAGAGGAAGGATACCGGGAACTGCTGATGGCAAAAAAGGAAAACGAGGAGCTCAATGAGAGGCTGAGGCAGCTCCATGCCCTGACTGAGGGCAAAAATCAGCTGGAGCAGGCTATCAGAGATGCCAAGAACGAGCTGGTCACCGAACAGAGCGTGCTTCAGAGCCAGGTTCAAAGGTTGCAGCTCAGTGCTGAGGCAGTGCCCGGGCTGGAACAACAGCTCGTCAAAATCCAGTCCCAGTCAGCCGAGCTTGATCAGATGGCACAGGGATTGGAGCAAAAGAGATTGCGGGAACAGGAGCTCTCAAACCAGATCCATTATCTGAAGTCGGTGAATATCAAGCTTGGAGAGGAGATAGAAGATAGAAGAGCGAAAATAGAGATGCTGCGGGGGGATGGCGCCCGCTGTCCGCTATGTGAAACCGAGCTCGGGGTTGAGGGCCGGGACAGGATCATAACCAAGTATGAGCAAGAGAGGCAAACGAAAGCCGAGACTCACCATGGTAATGAGTTGGAGTTAGCGCAAAAGGAAAAGGATTTCCAGTCGGCGAGGAGTGAGATAGCCCAGCTCGAGGCCAGGCTAAACCGAGAACGAGCTATAACCCAGGGCCAGGACATTGCCCTGAAGAAGGAGCTCGCCCAAGCCCATGAGGCAGCCACAGAGCTCACCTGGCATAGAGCGCGCCTCGCTGAGGTGGCAAAGCGACTTGAGGAAGGCGAGTTTGCCCTTGAGCAGAAAGCAGCCCTTATTGATTTGGATGCTCAGATAAGAAGCCTGGGCTATGATGCAGCAAGGCATCAATCGGTTGGGCAGCGTTTAGCTGAGTTTGATCGCTATGGCGACCTCAAGCGCAGGCTTGATGAAGCCAAAGAGCTTATCGATCAAGAGAGGGCTTCATTAGCCTGGGCAGAGGATGGGGCGAGCCGCTGGCGCTCCACCCGCGACGCCGAGACCAAGCGACGAGAGGCGTTGGCACAGGAGCTCAAGGCCTTGCCTGAAATCGCCAGCAAGCTGGCAGAAGCAGAACGTCTCTATGAAATCTTGCTCGGCCGCCAGGCGCAGGGGCGCCGGATGCTGGGCGCAGTGGAGCAAAAGCTTGAGCACTGTGCTTATCTGGAAAAGAGCAAGGAGGAGAAATCCAGAGCGCTGACCAAGGCAGCGGCTGAGAAAGGCATCCACGAGGAGCTGGCCGCTGCCTTCGGCAAGAAAGGCATCCAGGCCCTGATCATCGAGCAGGTCCTCCCCGAGATCGAGGATGAGACTAATAGGCTCTTGGGCCGGATGACGGATAGCAGGATGAGCGTTCGCCTTGAGACCCAGCGCCTGTCCAGGAAGGGAGAGCCTGTGGAAACCCTGGATATAAGGGTCTCCGACGAGCTGGGGACGCGCAACTATGAGATGTTCAGCGGCGGCGAGGCATTTCGCATCGACTTCGCCCTGCGCATCGCGCTATCAAAGCTGCTGGCGCGGCGAGCCGGGGCACCGCTGCCCACGCTGTTCATCGATGAGGGCTTCGGCACCCAGGATAGCTCAGGGCGGGAGAAGCTGGTGGAGGCGATAAACTCGATTCAGGACGATTTCGAGAAGATACTGGTCATCACCCATATTGAGGAGCTCAAGGATGCCTTCCCGGTGCGCATCGAGGTCACCAAGACCGCTGAGGGCTCTATGATTTCTATGAGCTGAGGGAGAAGATGAGTAAGCAGGATGCTGAAAAATGGCAGCAGATGGCAGCCAAGTTCAATATGGACCCCTTCGCCACTATGATCGGGATGAGGATAGTGGAACTGAACCGGGGCTACGCTAAGGTAATGCTGTCGCTCAGGCCGGAGCACAACAGCAGAATCCAGCGTCCCCATGGCGGGCTGATCACGACGCTGCTCGACCACGCCTGCGGCAATGCCCTGGACACAATGGGGCGGGACACCATCGGAGTGCAGCTGAGTGTCAACTTTATCGCCGGCACCAAGCCCAACGACACCCTCATCGCCGAGGCACGGGTAGTCCACTTGGGGAAGACGATGGGGACGGTTATCACCGTTATTGAGCCCTGGTCCAGAAACATACCGAGTATTAAGTACAGAACGGTTACGGCAACTAGGACAACCAGCGGTGACATCTGAGTGCTCTCAACAAAGGAAGCCAGTTGCCCGGGAAGACCGGTAAGTATAAGGACATTAGATTTGGGTGGTGATAAGATTTTAAGTTACATGCCAATGCCCCAGGAAGAGAATCCAAATCTGGGATGGAGGGCTATCCGAGTTTTTATGGATCACCCAGCCCTATTCAAAACTCAGTTAAAAGCAATCCTGAGAGCGAGTGTGGGTAGGGATGTAAAGATAATAATTCCAATGGTTTCTGACCTTCCAGAGGTCTATTTTACAAAGAAGATTCTTAATGAGGTTAAAAGTGAGTTGTCGAAGAAGAGAATACGATATAATAAAGATGTCCAATTGGGTATAATGATAGAGGTTCCCTCAGCTGTTATCTTGGCCCATCACCTCATAGAGGAAGTGGACTTTTTTAGTGTGGGAACGAATGACCTAATACAATATACGCTTGCTGTTGATAGAAATAGCGAAAAGGTCTCAAGGTATTTTGAGCCCTTAAATTCTGCAATTCTCTATATGTTAAAGAGACTCATAGAGATTACTGATGAGGCTGGAAAGGAGATAACAGTCTGTGGTGAGGTTGCTGGCGATCCACTCTATGTTCCTCTGCTCGTGGGGCTTGGATATAGAAAACTTAGCGTAAATCCAATCGGGATAAATCTAATTAAGGATATAATACATAAGATATCTTTTAAGGATACAAAGGAATTAGTTGATAAGGCCATGAATATGAAGACTGCGAAAGATATTAGATTGTTGCTGGAGGATTACTTCTCGAAAATGAAAAAGATGTGCAAGATTTATCTCCCCGCATACTAAAAAGCCATTGCTATGTTTATAATTATTTTAACAAATTGCAAACCACAGATACCACATTATTGAAATTAATTAACTAATTTAAAACCTTCCCAATTAGACAAGCCCAGACAATTTTAATTTAAATAGTATAAAAGATGAAAATTATCCTTGACAAAGAAGAAGATATTTTGTAATATTTAACAAAAGAAGATATTATAAGATAAAACATAAAACCCAAAAATAATTTTTGGAAAATACGTCATGAAAGACGTAATGAGCATAAAAGAATTGTCAGAATATATTGGCATGAGCAAATCCAAGATTTATCAATTAATTAAAATTAAAAAGATTCCAGCCTCCAAGATTGGAAGACAATATAAGTTTTCGAAAGATGTTATTGACGAATGGCTAAAGGAGAAGATTATCACCGAGGAGAGTGAGATACAAGGCACACTCTTTGCAAAAACGATGTTAAATGAAGGTAATAGTCTAACTGATCGCAACAAGGGAAATTAATAAAGATAAAGGAGGTGAAGACGAATGGCAGAGAAGGTCACAAAGGTTGGTGTAAAAAGAGAAAAAGGCTATCTCTATTACATTGACAAACAGGGAGATGTTTCTCGCGCCAAGATGGCTCGCGGTGG
>Ga0209427_10001889_pt1 | contig 24454 bp, 23 predicted proteins | sample DeeMarSWOR136_30_FD_187465 | JGI IMG/M metagenome (GOLD analysis project Ga0209427, IMG submission 187465) | Marine sediment microbial communities from White Oak River estuary, North Carolina - WOR-1-36_30 (SPAdes) (version 2) | ecosystem: Environmental > Aquatic > Marine > Intertidal zone >...
TATTTAGGAGATCAACCCTTGCTGGCTTATGCTGTCCATGCTGCACTTGGTTGTCAATCCTTAGATTCAGTATATGTTAATACCGATTCTGATTTAATCGCAGCTTTAGCTGAAGAATTAGGGGCATTTGTTTATCGACGCAAGACTATCTTAGCTACTGATAGTGCTAAAAGTGATGAGTTCAATATGGATATCATTGAAGCTCTGAACCCCGATACACTGGTAATGATTAATCCTGTATGTCCCTTTATAGAGTCAATCGATATAGAGAAAGCTATAAAGTTCTATCAATGTGATTCTGTAGATACACTGATTACAACGAATTCTACACAAATGCAGTGTTTCTATCGTGATAAACCCATAAATATTAATGTAAACGAACCCTTAGCCCCAACGCAAGAAAATGAGCCAGTACATATATGTAATTGGGCTATAGCAATTTGGGATGCTCACAAGTTTAATGAACGTTTCTATCGACAAGGTTTTGCTGTATTTGGAGAAAATAGAAAACTCTTTCCTATAGATCCAATAAAAGGACTTAAAATAAGCACTGAAGAAGATTTTCGAATGGCGGAGTTGTTAGTAGTGGTGATGAAAAATAAAGGTATAAAGAGCCGGGAGATAAATTACTGGACAAAATAATTATTATATGAAGCATGAATAATCTTGAGATGCGTTTTGAATTTTATCGTAAATGTTACTAAAAAAAGGCAAGACATGAAACATGTTTTGGTAACAAGTTTAATCATGCAGCGGGATTTAGAACGATTTTACACCCAATTAGAAGACGCAGGTATTGAAGCTATGCCGTATTCAGTAAATCAGTTTTTAACAGAAGAGGATTTACTTCCGATTATTGGTAAATATGACGGTGTTATTGCAGGCGATGATCAGTTTACAGAACGAGTATTAAAGTCAGGTCTTCCTAGGCTGAGGGTTATAAGCAAGTGGGGTGTGGGTCTGGATTCTATTGATATCAATGCTGCGAAAAGATTGGGGATCCATGTATACAACTCACCAGGCGCTTTTGGGAATGCGGTAGCAGAAGTAGCCATCGGTTATGTTTTAATGTTGTCACGAAAACTCCATATCATCGATAAAGAAGTTCGTATTGGCAACTGGCCGAAGCCTGAAAGTGAAGGATTAGATGGTAAAGTGCTCGGAATTGTGGGTTTTGGTTCTATTGGAAAAGAAACTGCTAAGCGAGCTCTGGGGTTTGGAATGAAAATCCTTGCAACAGATATACGAATGGAAAAAATGGAGCCTTTTTCCAATGTATGTTTAGTTAAACTCGATAAAATTTTGGAATCATCAGACTATCTCTGTCTTACTTGCAATTTGACACCTGAAAACCAGGGAATGATAGGTTACTCAGAGCTGGAGAGGATGAAACCCACATCTTATCTTATTAATGTAGCGAGAGGAGTATTAGTTGATGAGGCTTCGCTGATTAAAGTTTTGGAAAAAAATATTATAGCTGGAGCAGCGTTAGATGTATATGAAACAGAACCACTTCCACTAGAACATCCATTTATTAAGATGGAAAATATCGTTTTGGGGAGCCACAATGCCAATAACATACGCTCAGCTAACGATTATGTCAGTAAAAATACAATTAAAAATCTGATAGATGGATTTAAGGATTAATTATGAAAGAGAATGTAAAAAGACTTATTCGTTTTTTCGAGAATTCTCCTTTGGCTTATTTTGGTTTCGTGCATTCCTGTCCTGTTTGTGGTACTCGGCTTAAAGAATTCGCAATGTTCAAACCAAGCTTTTCCAGGCCTGGTCGTCCTGCTGAATGTCCGTTTTGTCATTCTTATGAAAGAACACGCCATATCTGGCTTTATATGAATAAGAAAAAACTCTTGAAAGGTCAAAAGAGAATGTTGCATGTAGCTCCAGAACCGTCTCTTATGAAGAATATTAAAAGGATGAGTAATATTAATTACATAACCACTGATTTTTCCATGAGAGGTGTAGATTTAAGAGCCAGCCTGACAGATTTGCCCTTTTATTCTAATTTTTTTGATCTCATCTATTGCAGCAATGTTTTGGAGCATATTGAAAATGATGCGTTGGCGATTTCAGAATTGTTTAGGGTTACTAAATATGGTGGATTAGCAATTATACAGGTTCCTGTTAAAGGAGAAGTAACATTTGAGGATTCTAAGGTTACTTCAGATGAAGAAAGGGATCGCTTATTTGGTCAGTGTGATCATGTAAGGTATTATGGAAAAGATATAAAACAAAGACTTGAAAGAGTGGGGTTTCAGGTTGAAGAGTGTAAGATGCCCGATGCTCTTAACCTTTCTGAGGGAGAGATAGAACGTTACAGGATAGCTAAACGAGAGCTCGTACACATTTGCTATAAGACATAATATACCTTAAAAATTATGAAAGAAATAGTCAAAGAGAGAGATAGAAATAAACAAAAATTTCTGGAACTTAAAGATAAACACAAAGGTGAGAGATGTTTTATTATCGGAACAGGTCCCAGCCTGAGAATAAGCGACCTTGATAAACTAAAGGATGAAATAACTATTGCATCGAATAAGATTTATCTGGCATTCGAATATACAGATTGGCGACCGACGTATTATACGATTAATGATTTTGTTGTAGCGAGGAATAACCGAGAAATCATCGCCAGTTTACCTTATTATAAGATTGCGGGTAGATGTACAGAGCCAATATTTGGTAACGATCCAACTTTTTTATACTTTGAAGGCGTTAATGAAAAAGTAAAAGAAGAGGAAGCTTATTATCCTCCATTTAGCAAAGATATTGTTCAATACATTGGTGGTGGATATACAGTGACCTATGTCAATATTCAACTCGCTTATTATCTTGGGATACGAGAGGTCTACTTGATCGGTATAGACTTTTCTTTCAAAGTACCATCAATAAAACATCCAGATGCCCATTATGGAGAAGTCATAATTTCTTGTGGAGAAGTTAATCATTTCCTACCAAATTACCGCAAAACTGGTGAAACCTGGACTGTCCCAAGATTAGATTTTCAACGAATAGCCTTTCAAAAGTCTAAAGCTGAGTTTGAAAAAGTAGGTGGTAAGATTTTTAATGCAAGTCGTACTACTAAGCTTGATGTTTTCCCAAGAGTAGATTTGGATAGCTTATTTTAAACCTTCATCTTTATTTTAATCTCAAAATATTCGAATTTTCATTATACGGTTAAATATTTATTCAGTGAATGAATAAAAGATATTGGGATGATTTAGGAAAGAGGAATCTCTTTTATGGATACCTATCAATTACAGTTTTTACATCCTTCTCCTGAGTTCAGGGAGTTGATGATTTTACTAGAGATTGAGAAGAACCAATCTCTCAGTCAGAATCTTATTGCAAAGAAGGTGGGGATTGTTCCGGCAATGGTCAACAGGTATATCAAAGGTTTTGTAAGGAATAACATTATCAAGGTAAATGGTAGGTCTAAGAGAAAGATGACCTATCACTTAACCCAGGAAGGGATTAGCAAAAGAAATGCTCTTTTGTTTAATTATATGAATGAAACGATCTGGCTTTACAAAAACGCGAAGAGTGAATTTGGGAGGATTCTAACAGAGTTTATTAAGGAGAAGATAAAAAGGATTGTTCTTTTTGGTGCAGGTGAGACGGCTGAGGTGGTTTTTAATGCTGCAAGAGCTTTAGGATTTAGGATTATAGGGATTGTGGATAGTAGCATTGAGAAGCAGGGCAAAGAGTTTATGGGGATGATAATTGAATCTCCAAGCAGAATAGAGGAGTTAGGTCCAGATGGGATTATTATCACATCTTTTGGATTTCCAAGGGATATCTATAACGGGATAAAGCATTTAGAGGAAAAAGGTATAAAAATTAGAAGGTTATAGATAATTACTTAAAGTATAATATTGCCATGCAAAACACAGCTGAAAAAATAGAAGACCTGAGTCCAAGGCCTGTTATATCAGTAATAATTCCTAATTTGAATGGTATCAAATATTTAGAAAGATGTTTAAATTCTCTTCAATCACAGAGCTTTAGGGATTTTGAAGTGATTCTTGTTGATGATGGTTCGACAGATTCTTCTGTTGAGTTTATTAAGAAAAATTATCCATGGGTAAGAATTGTTAAACATAAAGTTATTAAAGGATTTAGCGTTACTGTAAATGATGGAATAAAAGTATCGAAAGGAAAATATATTGTTCTATTAAATAATGATACTTTGGTTGATAAGCTATGGTTGGAAAAGCTATATAATGCAGCCAGAAAAAATCCAACTGCTGGATTTTTTGCTTCAAAAATGTATTTTTTTGGAAGGGACAAATTAATTAATGCTGTTGGAGATGCAATGGGTATTGACGGTTGTGCATGGAATCTTGGTTACTATCAAAAAGATGAAGAAAAATATTTTCTACCTAAGAAGGTTTTTGGAGCATGCGCTGGTGCAGCTTTGTATCGACGTGAAATGTTAGATGAAATTGGATTTTTTGATGAAGACTTCATAATGGTTTATGAGGATACAGATCTATCTTTCAGAGCTCAGCTTATGGGGTATGAATGTATCTTTGTTCCAAAAGCCATTGTTTACCATGTTCAGTTTGGAACCCTTGCACCAACGAGTGAAAGAAGAGTCTTTTATAGAAGTGCAAATAGTTTAAACACTCTTATTAAAAATATGCCCTTAAAATTATTTCTTAAATATTTTTATAAAATCTATCGGGGACAGGTTTCTCAGATTAAGGAACTTTCCACTTCTTTTAGTTTATCAAAACACGTTCTAAAAGGAAAGTTAAGAGCGTTAAAAATGCTTCCAAACATGTTAAGAAAGAGGGAGAAGATACAGAGATCAAAAAGAGCTACTGATGAATATATAAGAAATCTACTACTTAGTGAGTTGTAAAAAAATTCGGAGAAGGATTATGAATAGTAATGAAACCGTTTTAATTGAAGAGAAAGAAATTATTGGTTCAGAGGAAGATGAATTCAGATTTAAAAAGTTTTTTAGGTCGTTAAAGGAAGTAAAGGAAATAAAAAAAATTCTTATTTTCCGTTCAACAAGAATCTGGGCAGTAAAGGAAATTCTTTCTCTTTTAATAAAAAAATACCCTGATTCTGAACTATCAGTTTTAGCTCAACCATCTGTGAGAGATAATTTTCAAGGAAAGAAAAATATCATTAAATTTTTCTGGATGAAGAACCCATCAAAAGAATTTGGAATATTTAATATCGGTTTTTCAGTATTAAGATCACTTCGAAGAGAAAAATATGATTTAGTAGTTGTGCCTTTATCAGGAAAAAGGTTAAGCCCCAGACAATTAAAATACAGTCAGAGAAATCTCCATAACATCATAATGGCGATTAAACCAAAAAATGTAATCTTTGTTGATAATGAAGGAGTAAATGTTTTAAGGTCATTTAATAGCAGAAGTTATTTTCTCAGTTATTTTTTTCATACAAAAATTATTTTCAATACCTTTATAAATATTTTTATGTTTGCCTTCATGCTTTTTACTCTTTTGGCAATAATCGTTTGTGATTTATGGTGCATATTAAAAAATAGATTAAGAACGAATTTTTTTGGACAAGCCAACACTTAAAACAGTCTTTTTCTCATGATATATAAAAATAAGAAATTTAACGCATAAATTAGGAGAAAATACATGATTAATGATGCAGTGCAAATAGAACTTAAAGCTCATGTGGATGACAGAGGATATCTTGTTGAGATTATAAGAGCAAAGGACGAACACTTTACAAAGTTCGGGCAGGTTTATCTTGTTGGAAATTTTGGTCAGGGGACTATCAGAGCTTTTCATAAGCATGAAGTTCTCTGGGATTGGTTTTTTATAAGTCACGGATCAGCAAAATTTGTTCTAAGAGACGATAGAAAAGATTCATCAACCTATGAAAACATGGATACCTATGTTATATCTTCTCGAAACCCAAGCCTTCTTGTCGTTCCTCCTGGTGTCTATCATGGATGGATTTCTCTTGAGGATGATACTCAGCTGATAAGTACAGCCAGTGAGGTCTATAACAGAGAAAAACCTGATGAAGTGAGAATCCCGCCTGATTCCTTCGGAGATGTTTGGACAGTTAAAGGAAGGTAAAAATAAAATTAAAAAATTACCAATAGGAGAAGTAAAATGAGAGTATTAGTAATAGGTGGTGCAGGTTATGTTGGTTCAGTTTTGGTCGAAGAACTTCTGGAGCGTGGATATGCAGTAAAGGTGTTTGATAGATTATATTATGGAGATTATGGTCTAGCGAGAATAAGAGATAGAATAGAACTTATTGTTGGTGATATGAGACTAATAGAAGATAAAGTTTTCAAGGGTGTGGATGCTGTTATTAATATAGGAGGACTGTCAAATGATCCAACAGCAGAGTATAATCCAAAGGCTAACTTCGAAATAAATACAAGAGCTACTACTAACTCAGCACGGTTATGCAAACAGCATGGAATAAAAAGATATCTCTTTGCATCTACATGTTCTATTTACGATATAGGAGTAGAAGCTTTTGAAAAAGACATTATTTTTGATGAAGAGACAAAAGTTAGTCCAAAAGCAGCCTACTCAAAATCCAAATTCGAAGCAGAAAAATCCCTTCTTTCTATGAGTGATAAATGCTTTTGTCCTGTAATTATCAGAAAAGGAACCATCTTTGGATTTTCGCCTCGCATGCGTTATGACCTTGTGGTAAACACTTTTTTAAAGGATATTTTAACAAAAGGGTATATGACAGCATTTTATGGTGGAGAAATGTGGAGGCCTTTAGTAAGTGTGAGAGATGCTGCTAGGGCATATATTGCTTGTCTTGAAGCCCCAGAAGAAAGAATTAAAGGTGAAATTTTTAATCTCGTTTATTCTAATTTTAGAATATCAGAACTGGCGCTTCGTGTTAAAGAGGCTTTAAAAAGCCTAAATATAAAAGCTGATATCAACATGAATTATGGATACTCCAGTGTCAGAAGTTATAGAGTTTCGGGAAAGAAGCTAGAAAAAGTTTTGGGTTTTAAGCCTATCATTTCTGTAGAAGAAGCTGTTAGAGATATGGTAAAGAAAATTAAGGAATATAATTATACTGACTTTGACAATCCAAAATATTATAATATTAAATGGATGAAGCTCTTGGAGGAAGCAGATAAAATTATTAGAGTAACAGGAACAGTTTTTGAAGCACCTTATCCAAAATTACGCAAAGTTGTTTAAAAAAAGTAAATAAGGAAAGATTGAAAAAATAATGAGTGATGAGAACAAAATACTGTTAATTGGTGCAAGTGGGCAGCTCGGAAGCGATTTGGTTAAGATACTAGAAAATATTGTTCCAATCACTCATAAAGATTTAGAAATCTGCGATACCAAACAATTGAAGCTAGTTGTTGAAAAGCATAACCCTCAAACTATTATCAATACAAGTGCCTTTCATAAAGTGGATCTGTGTGAAGATGAGGCAGAGAAGAGTTTTCAGGTCAATGCTTATGCTGTTAGAGATCTCGCACTAATTTGTAAAGAAATGAATATTCTTCTTGTTCATTTTAGTACAGACTACATCTTTGATGGAAGAAAAAATACTCCTTATATTGAAGACGATTCTCCAAATCCTCTCAATGTATATGGTGCTTCGAAATTAGCTGGAGAATATTTTATCCGAAATATTTCAAATCGGTTTCTTATTATTAGAACTTCCGGTCTTTATGGCTCAGCTGGGTCTAGTGGGAAAGGGGGTAATTTTATAGAGACAATGTTAAGACTTGCAAGGGAAGAAAAACCAATTAAAGTTGTTAATGATCAAGTTCTTACCCCAACTTATACCAAGGATTTGGCAGAGAATATAAAAGACCTTTTAAATAGTCAAGAACTCGGCATCTTTCATATCACAAATAATGGGCATTGCAGCTGGTTTGAGTTTGCAGAGGAAATTTTTAAATTAGCAGATTTCAAGCCAGATCTTGCTCCGACGACTACTGAAGACTTCGGTGCTAAAGCGCTTCGGCCTGCATACTCTGTTTTAGAAAATCACAGATTAAAAGAAGTAGGTTTGGATAATATGTCTCAATGGAGAGATGCCTTAGAAAGATATATGATAGAAAAGGGAAATATCTAGAAATCTTAAAGCTTTTAGGATACTTTTAAGTGATCAGCATTGTTGTTTTAAATCATAATGGAATTAGATACCTTAAGCCCTGTTTGGACTCTATTACTCAACAAACATGCTCAGATTTTGAGACAATACTCGTAGATAATGGTTCGACAGACGGTTCGATAGACTATATCAAGGAAAAGTATTCTTGGGTGGAAATACTATCATTACCCAAAAATCTAGGATTCAGCAAAGGAATGAATTCTGGGATTAAAAGAGCAAGGGGTGAAGCCCTGTTTTTATTAAATAATGATACTGTTTTAGAAAATGATTGTCTCAAGTTTATTGAGCAAGCTTTAAAGGAATATCCCCAATATCTTTCTTTTGCTATTAAGATGCTAAATATAAAAGAAAAAAGTATTATCGATAGTGGAGGGATCATTTTTAAGAACTACAAAAGTTTTGACCGTGGCCAGGGACAGAAGGATGATATCTTCTTTTCTCATGAAGAAGAGGTTTTCGCTGGATGTGGTGGAGCTGTGGTATTTAGGAAAGAGTTTTTTAAAAAAGTTGGATATTTTGATGATAGTTTTTTTGCTTATTATGAAGACGTTGATCTCGGATTTCAAGCTCAGCTCAGGGGAGAGAAATGCTTATTTATCCCTAATGCAAAGGTTTATCACTTTAGAGGGGCAACGAATATCTTATATAGCGATTATTATGTATTTCATTCTGGCAAGAACGGTCTGAATTGCATGATAAAAAACATACCCACAAAACTGTTTTTAAAAAATTTAAAACAATTATTGATTAACCATATTAATGAAATTATTTATTTTACAAAGAGAGGACAGGGATGGGTGATTTTAAAAAGTAAAATTGTAGCGCTTTTAGGGTTTCCAATAATGTTAAAGAGAAGATGGAAAATTCAAAATACTATTAAAGTTTCTTTGAGAGAGCTTGACATAATGCTGAAGGGAAATGGTTTGTATGGAAAGATTAGATAGTATCCAAAAGATCTTGATTATTCGTTCAGCCACTCATATTTTTCACAAAGCTGTAAATTTCTTCAAAAATCTTTATCCTGAAGCTGAAATTTCTGTATTAACCCCAAGCGATTTTGCTCCTCAACTAAAAAGGGATGCTAGAATTACAGAAGTCTTCTCTTCATTGCATAGAGGACATTTTAGTCTTTTCAAGCTATCGAGGGATATTAAAGATAAAATAAAAAACAGAAGGTATGATTTGGTTGTAACCCTGTATAATAATGATAGTGGTATGGGCTATCTCAATGTTGATTTAATCACTCTATATTTTAGATCAAAATATATAATGGCTTTTAATAATATAAATGAGTGCTTTTTTGTTACTAAAAATTATATCGCTAAAAAATTTTTTATGGAGACTATTCATAAATTTTCGTGTGTCTTTTCGATATTTATATTCTCTATAGTTTTTGTAATAATTACCATCACGTTGTTAACAACGGATTGTCTAAGAAAATTTTATTCAATAAGATGTAGGAACTCTTTATAACTAGATAATGAAGAATAAGTGTCTTTTGACTATCGGTAAAGAAAGGAAATGAGATGGGAAAAAACATTTTGGTTACAGGAGGAGCCGGATTTATAGGCTCTTTTTTGGTTGATAAGTTAGTTGAAAAGGGTCACAAGGTCAGAATATTTGATAACTTGGAGCCTCAGGTCCATCATGAAAAGATTCCTGAATATCTTAATAAGGAAGCGGAATTTATCCATGGTGATGTCAAAGATTATGATGCCTTCAAAAAGGCAATTGATAATATTGAAATAGTTTTTCATGAGGCATCAATTGTAGGAGTTGGACAATCACAGTATGAAATTAAGAAATACGTTGATGTAAATATAGGGGGTACAGCAAATCTTTGGGACATACTAGTCAATTATAAAAATAAGGTTGAAAAGGTAGTTGTTGCTGCCTCTATGAGCAGCTATGGTGAGGGAAAATATCATTGCAACAAGTGTGGTGAAGTAAGACCAAAACTAAGGCCAGAAAGTCAATTAATAAAAAAAGACTGGGAGATGCACTGCCCTTTCTGTGACAACTTTGCTGAACCTATAGGAACAGATGAAGAGGCAGTTCAAAACTGCAATTCAATCTATGCTATAACAAAAAAGGATCAAGAGGATATGTCAATAATGTTAGGAAAGGTCTATAAAATTCCATCTGTGGCATTAAGATATTTTAATGTTTATGGGCCGAGGCAATCCCTTTCCAATCCCTATACTGGTGTAGCAGCAATATTTATGAGCAGAATTAAAAATAATAATCTTCCTATAATATATGAGGATGGGCTTCAATCAAGAGATTTTGTTTCTGTTCATGATATCGTTGATTCAAATATAATTGCTATGGAGAGAGAAGACGCTAACTATCAAGTGTTTAATGTGGGAACTGGGAAGGCCATAACCATTAAAGAGGTGGCTTTGATACTTGCTGAACTTTATGGAAAGGATATCAAGCCAGAAATTACTAATAAATTTCGTCAAGGTGATGTCAGGCATTGTTTTGCTGATATTGAAAGGATAAAAAAACGATTAGGGTTTGAACCGAGGATAGATTTTAGAAAAGGGATGGAAGAGTTGATAGAATGGTCGAAAAATGCAGAATCTATAGACTATTTTGAAAAGGCAACTAAGGAACTTAAAGAAAAAGGGATTATCTAGCCCAATGAAAATTGTTCTTGCAAATGCAGTTGGCAAGGATAAAGAGGGATATTACATTGTCCATTCACCAAGCCGATGGTCTTTAGGGGTAAAAAACTATACAAATTGTAGTTATTATCCTTGGGAATTGGCATATACAAGCTCTCTTCTTAAGCGAGAAACCGAGTATGATATTAAATTATTGGATGGTGTTCAAAAAAAATGGGATTTTAAAGCATATTTTAGAGAGATATCTCGAGAAAAACCTGATTTTTTTGTGATGGAAAGCTCTTCCAGAACAATAGAAGAAGATAAGAGGTTGGCAGGAGCAGTGAAGAATATGTTAGGGGCTAAGATAATATTTACTGGACAACATCCAACGGCATTTCCTCAAGATGTTATTGATATTGCTGATTATATATGTATCGGAGAATATGAATATACGGTTTTAGACATTATAAAAGGTGTTGAGAGAGAAAGGATTTTAGGGCTTTATCCCAACAAGCGCAGGACCCTTTTGGATTTCAATTCTCTTCCTTTTCCTGAAGATGATGACATTTCAAGAATTGATTATCATGAACCCAACTGTGAATTTAAAGAGATACAGATGTATGCTTCTAGAGGCTGTCCTTTTAGTTGTTCATTTTGTGTTGCAAGACACCTTTATTACGGAAGGCCTGAATGGCGGCCGAGAAATATTCAAAATATTATTTCAGAGATAATTTATTTAAAGACAAAATATCCTCAAATGGAAGGGCTCTTTTTTGATGAAGAAGTTCATAATGTTACAAAGAGATTTATCCTTGAACTTACAAAAGCGATTATCAAGAATAATCTCTCTAATCTCAAGTATGATGCTATGTGTATATATAAAACATTAGATGAAGAGACTCTCGATTCTATGAAAGAGGCTGGTTATTATAAGATAAGGATTGGAATAGAAACCAATAGCGATGTTATTGCTAAAGAAAACCAACTCGGTAAAAAACATGATCTTAGGAAGTTACTTTCTATACTTAATTATGCTAGAAATATCGGATTGAAGACATATGGGACATTTACAATAGGGGCTTTGGGTTCAAGCAAAGGAGAAGATAAAAAAACAGTTAATCTGATTAAAAAACTATCAAGAGAGGGTCTTCTCACAGATATCCAGGTTTCCATTAATACCCCACAGCCAGGGACCCCTTTCTATAGAATTGCCAAAGAGAAAGGCTACATAAAAGCGAAAAAATGGAATGAATTTGACGGAGGTAATACCCCTGTGGTTGGTTATCCAGATTATTCTTCAGAAGAGATTGAAGAGACCTTTAAGGAGGCATTATCAGCATATGATTCAGGAACACATGAGTATAGAAGAGAGAAATTCAGAGAAATAGCAGGCTATCAGCTTAGTAAAATAGATAAACCTAATAAGATTCTCGTTTTAAGATCAGCAAGGATGTGGCATATGAACTTAGTTTTAGAGATTCTTTTTGATTATTATAAAAAGAGCGTAGATATTCTGGCTCAAGATAACGTTGTTCCTCTGCTATCTCCAGATAGAAGAATCAATAAGCTTTATTCTTATGGAGAGGGTTTCTTTAATCCTAATAATATCAGTAAAGACCTTTATAAGAGGTTGAATAACGAGAACTATGATACAATCGTATTAGCTTATAATTCAACAAATAGAGATTCATATAAAAATATTTTTGATACCATTAAAAATCTTAATGTAAATACAATCATCGGTTTTTTTCAAGATGGTAGAATAAGAGAAGAGAAAATATAAATGAGTGTTCTTTCAGCAAGCATTATTATTACAAATTGGAATGGAAAGGAGCTCCTTCAAGAAATTCTCCCGACTATTATTCATGCAGTAGACTCTGATAAAGATCATAAATATGAAATAATGGTGGTAGATGACTGCAGTTCAGATGGAAGTATAAATTTTTTAAAGAAGAAATTCCCTCAAGTTAGAGTAGAAAAGACTCCTCAGAATATGGGATTTCAAAAGGCCTGTAACTACGGTGTTCAAAAAAGCAAATATGAAATTGTCATGTTATTAAATAACGATATAAAAATGGATCAAAACACCTTAGCTCCTTTAATTGAACATTTCAGAGATAAAAGAATTTTTTCAGTAAGCGGAAAGGTCTATGATTGGGATAAAAAAATTTTTCTGTATGGAAATAGAGGAGGATACTTTAAATTTGGTCATTTCTGGCTTTACGAAAAGGAAGAAAATGATCTTTCTCAGACTCTTTTTGCATGTGGCGGTGCTTTTATGTGTGACAAAAAAAAGTATTTGGAATTAGGGGGTTTTAATAATATTTTTCATCCTTTATATTATGAAGAGATAGATATATCTTACAGGGCATTAAAAAGAGGATGGAAGGTAATATATGAACCAAGGAGTAAGGTGTACCATAGGGTTCAATCTACGATAACAAAGCAACATAAAAAAAAGATGATTGGATATATCTCAGGTAGAAATAATTACCTATTTGTATGGAAAAATATTACCGACAAAGATTTAATTTTATCATCTCTAATTTTTACTCCTCTATTTCTTATCAGAGACCTTTTTAGATTCAAATTTAGATTCTGGATCTGTTTTTTCATGGCCCTAAAAAGGCTTCCCGGTCTATTAAAAGAAAGACAAAGAGAAAATGGGGAAATAATTTTTTCTGACAGAGAGATATTATCGAAAATAAATCAATATAATACGGTTTCTAGGTAAAATATAATGCTTTTATTTTGACAACTCACGACAAGAAATTGACATTCATTTTTTTTTATTCTCGCCAGTTAATCCTTCCTAAAAGTTCTTCAAAATATCCTTTTTGCTAAAACTATATAATTTATTGAAATTGTTAGTTTTAGCTATCCTTCTTTAATTGATTTCTTATAACTCCCTTTTACAATAGAGAATTTAAACAGACTTTCTTTTGAGTGGTATAGATATTGCTTTAAATAAAAGTAATTATTTATTCACTGAATAAATAAACCTGCTATGGAAGAGGAGTGTCTTTAATGAATATAGCAGTAAGATGCGATGGCAGTAAAAAGATTGGCATGGGACATATATATCGACAGATGAATCTGGCTGAAAGCCTTAAGTCTTTAGGTTTCAAAGTCACTTTTTTTATAAAGCCTCATGAAATATCTATTAAAAAGTTAAACCAAAATGGGTGTGATTATAGAGTGATTTTTAATGATGGAGAATTCTTAAGGTCTCTTTCAGAGAATGAATATGATTCAGTTGTGTTTGACATAAGAGATACTAAGAAAAGATATATAGAAAAGATTAGAAAAAAAAGGGTTAAAATAATCAGTTTTGATGATCTGGGAGATGGGGGTTGTTATTCAGACCTTTTAATTGATGCTAATAGGGATAATGAGGAAGCCTCATACATAAAACTATTTCGTCCTAAGACATGTTTTGGTCCTCAATACATCATTTTAAAAGAAAAATTCCATAAAATCTGGAAAAGAAAGAAATATATACCAGCTAAAATGAAGTCTATATTAATCTCTATGGGAGGAAGCGATCCTCTCAATATATCAAGGAAATTGTTTGAGACTTTTAAGACTCATCAGATAAGTCACTCAACCATAATAGTATTAGGTCCTGCTTATGGAAATAAAAAAAGGATTATTCATGATACAAAAGACCTCTCTAACATTGAATTAATTACTGATACAGATAACATGGAAGAACTTATATATCAATCCGATTTAATATTTTGTTCAGGAGGTATTACTCTCTATGAGGCTTTGGCTACTGGTACACCTGCTGTAGTTATCAGTCAAAATAAACACCAAGCAATAACAGCAGATAAATTTCACAAATTAGGAATAGTCAGACATCTAGGTATTGGCAAAGATATAAATAAAAAATTAGTTATTAATGCTCTTGAGATTAGCAGAAAAGAAAGGATGTTTATGAGTAAAAAAGGTAAGGAGATGGTGGATGGTAGAGGATTAGCGAGAGTGAAAAAAGAAATACTTAAGCAAATGAAGAAAGCGCTGAAAATAAATAGAGAGATCGAAAATTTCATTACTTCCTTGCCTTTTTCTGATTCAGAAGGTCTTAAAAAGGCTTTATATTCATAGGATTAAATTCTGTTATGTTTGTTGATTATGGTTTAAAAACAAAAAAAACAGAGAATAGAGAAAGAGAAAAAACCATTATGATTATTGGTGGTGGAATAATGCAGGTTCCCGCTATAAAGATAGCAAAAGAGATGGGATTAAAGACTGTTGTTACCGATTATAATTCTGGGGCAGAGGGTCTTAAACTTGCTGATTATCCTATAGTTGTCAGCACAAGAAATATTGATATGACTGTGATGATGGCAAGAGATTTTGCAAATACCCATCCCATACATGGAGTCTTTACGGTTGGTACTGATGCTTCAAAGACTGTTGCTGCTGTTGCCAACGCATTAAATCTTCCAGGCATTCGATATGAAGTTGCAGAGATGTCAACAAATAAAATAAAGATGAGGGAGAGGTTAAAAGGAAAAGGGATACCAGTACCAAATTTTAAAGGAATATGGACACTAAAAGAGGCAAAAGATGCCATAGATGAGTTAGGCCTCCCTTTGGTTATAAAGCCTTCTGATAATATGGGAGCCAGAGGTGTTCGAAAGATATCAGTAAAAGATGAATTGATTAGTGCATTTTTTGAAGCAAAAAACGCATCTGTTAGCGGAGAGGTCATTATAGAAGAATTTATGGATGGTCCAGAGCTAAGTATCGATGCATTAATCTATAATGGTGAGGTCTTAATAACAGGAGTTGCTGATAGAATAATTGAGATGGAGCCTTATTTTGTTGAAACAGGGCATATTATGCCTTCAGAACTACCCAATAGAGATATTGAGAATTCCTGTCAACTAATGAAAAATGGGATAAAGGCGTTAGGAATAGATTTTGGAGCTGCAAAAGGTGATATAAAAATAACAAGCAGAGGTCCAAAAATAGGGGAGCTAGCAGCCAGATTAAGCGGAGGGTTTATGTCTGCATATACTTATCCTCTTTCTTCTGGCGTAAATCTTATAAAAGCGGCAATAAAACTCTCTTTAGGTGAAAACTCTCTTGACTTAAAACCTAAATTTCAAAGAGCTTCGGTTGAGAAGGCAATCATACCAAAACCAGGGAGGCTCATCTCCATATCTGGTGTGGAAGAGGCAAGGAAAATCCCTGGGGTTGCTGAAATTATTATCCATAAAGAAATCGGTAGCACCATCGAAAATCTTAAAAGCAATCTGGGCAAGTTAGGAAATATCATAACAGTAGCAGATACAAGAGAAGAAGCTCTACAAATCAATAAGAAAGCAATGGATATGATTAGGATAGAGATAGGCATTCCTCCCAAATTAGATATGGAGATTATTCGAAGTAATGCTCGAAAGAGATTTAATCTTACATGTAAGGCTTGTGAGAACTGTGACGGGAAAGAATGTGCTGGTCAGGTTCCTGGTATGGGAGGTGTTGGTACTGGAAGTTCTTTTAGAGCAAACCTTGAGGCATTATCTCGATATAAAATTAATGTAAAAACAATACATGGAGCTAAAAATCCTGATATGTCTATAAGTTTCTTTGGAAATAAATTAAAGATACCTATTTTGGCCGCCCCTATAACAGGGACTAAAACAAATATGGGTGGAGCTATTGATGAGCGTGATTATGTAGAGACAGTACTTAAAGGCTGTGAAAACGCAGGTACTATTGGTATGGTTGGAGATGGAGCTACTCCTGATAAGTATAAAATAGGATTGAATGCCATAAAAAGTAGAAATGGATGGGGGATATCTATATTTAAGCCAAGAGAGTTTAACGAAGAGATCATCAAAAGAATTAGGACTGCAGAAAAAGCCGGAGCAATTGCAGTTGGAGTAGATATAGATGCTGCAGTCTTTACAACTATGGAGCAAAAAGGTCAACCTGTCGGTCCAAAAAACAGAGAAGAATTAAGATATTTGATTAACGAGACAAACCTTCCTTTTATCATAAAGGGGATAATGACAATAGACGATGCCTTTGCTGCAATAGAGGTAGGAGCAAAAGCCATCGTTATATCTAATCATGGAGGCAGAGTGATGGATTATATGCCTGGAGCAGTAGATGTCCTACCAGAAATAGTCAAAGCAGTTGGAGGTAAGATCAAGATCTTGATTGATGGAGGAATAAGAACAGGATTAGATGTACTGAAAAGCCTTGCACTAGGAGCTAACGCTGTCCTTATAGGTCGTCCTATTGCTATTGGTGCTATAGGGGGAGGTGTTGATGGAGTTGAGTATATATTAAATCAAATGGCCTTTGAATTAAAACGTGCAATGATACTGACTGGATGTTCAAACATTGCAAATATAAATACAAGCATTCTTTATAAAGAAAGATAAGGTTTTATGCATATTTATTAATTATTTTTTTCATAAACTTAGAAAGGAGAAGATTATGAAAAAAGAAATAGTCTCACAATTAAGGTTATTGATTGATAAGGGGTGTATTGGGATAAAATTATCCACAGAGGATGCAGGAAACAGCTTCCCTCAAATTCAATACTGGACAGAAGAGATAGGAGATATAGTTCCTATTATAGTAAAAATAGGGGGTCCCGAGGCAAGAAATGACATCAAAGAGCTTATCAAGATGAATATAAGTGGACTCATTGGACCAATGATTGAAAGTGATTATAGTTTAAAATGCTATATTCATGCCTTAAGAGAGATAATACCAAATGATTCTTACAGCACTCTTTCTAAAAGGATAAATATAGAAACCTATAATGCATATAAGAATATAGATAAGATTCTCTCTATTCCAGAAGCTATAGATCTTGATGTCGTTACGATAGGCAGGACTGATTTATCAAAGTCAATGGGGACCCATGTTGACGACCGAAGGGTAACTTCTATTGCTAGAGAGATAACATTCAAGGCTCAGTTAAAAGGGAAGAAGGTTTCTGTTGGTGGTAACATCACTACTAATAATGCTGAAAGGATAAAGAGAGAAATAAAACCAAATTTTGTGAATACACGGAGTGTGGCATTCCATTTGAAGAAATGTAAAGATATAAAAAAGGCTATATTAGCAGCTTTAGACTTTGAAGAATTGATGATGAGAGTTGATTTATCAATGGGTTTTGTACATAGGGAAGAAGCGGAAAAAAGAATTAATCAACTAAGAGAAAGGAAGTTAAACCTTGTTGCTTAATTTAAAATAAAATAAAAGGATTTTGAAGTGAACAATATAAAAATAGGAAATTATGAGATAAATAATGACAGTCAAATACTGATCATTGCAGAAGCAGGAATAAATCATCAGGGAAATATTAAAACTGCGCTGAAGTTAGTGAAGGCAGCAAAAAAAAGCGGAGCAGATGTTATCAAGTTTCAGACATTAAACCCTGATGCAACGGTAGACAAAAAGTTATTACCAAAGACCTATAAGCTTTATAAAAAATACCAGCTTTCAAAAAAAGACCATAAAGAATTGTTAAATGCCTGTTTATCAGAAGATATCCTGTTCATCTCCACTGTTTATGAAGAAGGAGGGGCCGATTTTCTTGAATCAATGGGGGTTACGAGCTTTAAAGTTTCTTCATATGATCTTACGAATATTCCTTTATTGGTCCATGTTGCAAAAAAAAGACTGCCTATTATTCTGTCAACCGGTCTATCTAATATTGTAGAGATTGAAAAGGCGGTATCAGCTATAAAAAATGCAGGTAACGATAGTATTATACTTCTCCACTGCGTCTCATATTATCCAGCTCCAATTGAAAGTATAAACTTGAATGCTATAGAGACATTAAAAAATAGTTTCAATTTAATTACAGGCTACTCTGATCATACAATGGGATATCTCGTTCCTATTATTGCTGTTGCAAAGGGAGCAAAGGTTATAGAAAAACATTTCACTTTAGACAATAAACTTGATGGTCCTGATCACAAACTTTCATTAAATCCAGAAGCTTTTAAGAAGATGGTTGGTAATATAAGACTCGAAGAAAAAACCTTTGGAAATGGGGAAAAAATAGCTCAAGAAATAGAGAATAATGAGGTATTTTGGGGTCGTAAGGGATATTATGTAAAGAAAAACATTAAAAAAGGAGAAGAGATAACCTTTGACAAGCTGATTGCATTAAAGCCTGCTCGTGGCATCTCACCACAATATTACAGATGGATCATAGGCAAAAAGGCATCAAAGTACCTTAAAGCTAGTAATCCCCTTAAATGGGATGATTTAATAGCATAGGGTATTAAGATTAATGAAGAAATATCGAGTAGGAATTATAGGTTGCGGTCGTATTGGGAGCCTTTTGGAAGAAGATCCCTTAAGAGGCAAACCATGTACTCATGCAGGGGCTTATAATCAACATTCTGATACAGATATTGTTGCTGGATGCGATATTAATAAGAAAAGACTGGAGGCTTTTGGGAAAAAGTGGAATGTAAAAGCTCTTTATGAAGATTATAGAGATATGTTGGAAAAAGAAAACCTTGATATAGTTAGTATTGCAACTTGGACTCATCTCCACTGTCAAATGGTTTTAGATACGGCAAAATCAGGTGTTAGAGGGATATATTGTGAAAAGCCTATTGCCTTAAACCTAGATGAGGCTGATTTAATGCTTGAAACTTGTAAGAGATATAATACTAAGTTGGTTATCAATCATGAGAGGAGATGGGATCCATATTATAGAAAGACAAAAGAATTGATTGAGCAAGGAGCGATTGGAGAATTGAGGACAATCGTTGGAAATGCTCTTAGCGAAAAATCTCCAAAGGCGAGTACTGATAGATTAGGCGGGGGACCACTATTTCATGACGGTACGCATTTAACAGATCTCTTAAGGTATTTTGCAGGCGAGGTAGAATGGGTTGTTGGTCATGAAGAAAGGGCTTATGGAAAAGAATTTATTGAAGATACAGCCTTTGGGTTTATTCATTTTAAAAATGGTATTCACTCAACCATTGAAGGAGGAGGTATAAGAAAATATTTTAATTTTGAGTTAGATATTCAGGGTTCAGAAGGAAGAATTTTGATAGGAAACGGAACAAGAGAATTTTACAAAGCGAAGCCGAGCAAAAGATTCTCAGGGTTTGAAGAACTGGAAAAGATTGATTTTCCAATACCTAAAAGACTTGATAATCCTTATGTTGCTGGTGTTCAGGATTTGTTAAACACAGTAAATAACGGAAAAGATAGTTCCTCTAGTGGAAATGATGGTAAAAAGGCTTTGGAAATAATTCTGGCAATTTACAGATCCGCAGAAAAGGGAGGAAGAAGGATCAACCTTCCATTAAAAAATTAAATAGATATAACTGTAAAAAAATGGAATTAGAAAGGAAAATTAATAAAAAAGGAATAACAATACCCTTTAGTCGTCCTCAGTTAGATGATGAAGATATAGAAGAAGTGGTTAAAACCCTTAGGTCTGACTGGATTACCTGTGGTCCAAAGGTAAGAGAATTTGAGGAAAAGTTTGCTGAATATATAGGCTGTAAATATGCTATTGCACTAAGTTCTTGTACTGCTGCGCTCCATTTAGCACTTATATTATCTGGAATAGGGAAGGGTGATGAAGTTATCACGACTCCCTTTACTTTTACAGCAACAGTTAACACCATTTTATACCAGAGAGCCAAGCCTGTATTTGTTGATATAGATAGAGAGACTCTGAATGTAGATGCGAAAGAGATTGAAAAAAAGATAAATTCAAAGACAAAAGCCATCGTTATTCTCCACTATGGAGGTCATCCGTGTGAACTCGATAAGATCTATTATTTAGGCAAAAAATATAACCTTACCATTATTGAAGATGCAGCGCATGCAGTAGGTTCTGAATATAAAAATAAAAAGATTGGAGGTTTTGGGAATCTTACAGCTTTTAGTTTTCATGCTATAAAAAATATGACAACGGGTGAAGGTGGAATGTTAACCACTAACAACAAGGAATTTGCTAATAAGGCTAAGATATTAAGGCTTCAAGGCATGGATAAAGATGCATGGATGAGAAACTCAAATGGTATAGCGCCTTGGTATTATCAGATTTTGTATTTGGGATATAAATATAATATGACAGATTTTCAGGCATCATTAGGTATAACTCAGCTGAAAAAACTCGATTTTTTTATTCTTAAAAGACATAAATATAGCAGAATTTATGATACTTATTTTAAGAAATTACATGAAGTAATAATACCATCTGTCAAAAGCGATATAAAGCACGCTAGGCATCTCTATCCTATTCAATTAAAATTTGAACAGTTAAACATTTCCAGAGATGAATTTATAAATAAGTTAATGGATAAGGGAATATCCTGTAGCGTCCATTTTATTCCTCTTCATCTTCAGCCATTGTTTAAAGATAATTTTAATTATAAAGAGGGAGACCTACCTGTAATAGAAGATGTATATAAAAGGATTATATCATTACCTCTCTATCCCAAAATGAAATCAGAGGATGTTGTCAAAGTAGCAACCAGTGTAAGGGAAATAGTGGAAAGACATAGAAAAATAAATAAAGTCAAAGTGATATGAATGTATTAGGTGTTATTCAGGCAAGAATCAGTTCAGAAAGATTGCCAAGAAAGGTGTTAAAAAAGATCTCTGGCAAGCCTATGCTTGTTCATGTTATTGAAAGACTGAAACGTTCAAAAATGGTATATCAAATCCTTTTAGCCACCAGTAATGAACCTGAAGATGCTATCCTTAAAGATATCGCGGATAAATGTAATATACATTTTTTTACTGGGCCTTTGAGTGACGTATTAGAAAGATTTTTACAGGTTGGAAGGAGCTATAATGCTAAAAATATAGTCAGGATCTGCGGGGATAATCCATTAGTTGATTATGAGTATCTAGATATAATGATTTACCAACATCTTAGAGAAAGAGCAGACTATACATATAGTGACTCAGATATTCCTCTTGGTACTGCTGGAGAGGTGGTTTCATTAGATGCCCTTGAAAAGATTGATCATTTGACTTCAGAAAGATGCTACAGAGAGCATGTTACTACCTATTTTTTAGAATTTAAAGAGAGATTCAAGGTTTGGCCTGTAGTTGCACCTCTTTATCTCAGGGGAAAAAACTTTAGACTAACAGTGGATACAGAAGAAGACCTAAAATTGATTAGGAAAATATATAAAAGCTTCTACAAAGAAAATAAAATCATTGATTTAAAGGAAGTTATAGATTTTCTTGAGAAGGATACAAATTTGTTAAGCATTAATATGAACATTAAACAAAGAGATTGGAAAAAAACAGCATAATTAAGAGGTATCGTTATGAAAGATATTTTTAATGATAAAGCAGTTCTGGTTACTGGTGGGACAGGGTCTATTGGGAGTGAGATAGTAAGGCAACTTTTAGAATTTAACCCTCGTGTCATAAGAATATACAGCAGAGATGAAACAAAGCAACTTGAGTTACAAAAAGAGATTGGCATAAAAAAGAATGTGAGATTTCTTTTGGGTGATATTCGGGATAAAGAGAGATTGGATAAAGCTATAGAAGATATAGATTTTGTGTTTCATGTTGCTGCATTGAAACACGTTCCTGCCTGTGAATATAATCCTTTTGAGGCGGTCAAGACAAATGTTTTGGGAACCCAGAATCTCATAGAAGTTGCCTTGGCTGAAAATGTAGAAAAATTTATCTCTATCAGTACTGATAAGGCTGTCAACCCTATGAGCACAATGGGAGCAACGAAACTTCTTTCAGAAAGATTAATCCAATCAGCAAGTCAGTATAGAGGTAAAAAAAGAACATTGTTCAGCTGCGTTAGATTTGGGAATGTCCTTGCATCGAGAGGATCAATTATCCCAATGCTCTTATATCAAATTCGATCAGGAAATTCTATTACGATTACCGATAAAAGGATGACCCGTTTTTTGATGTCTATTCCTCAAGCAGTAAGGTTAGTGTTAAAGTCGATCGAGTTAACAAAGGGAGGGGAGATATTTATATTGAAGATGCCTACAGTAAAAATAATAGATTTAATACGGGTCTTCTTAGAAGAATTCAACAGTAAAAATAAGTTTAGGAAAAAGATAAAGGTCATAGAAGATAAAAAGAGGCCAGGAGAAAAGTTACATGAGGAACTGATGACCTCTGAGGAAGCAAGAAGGGCTTATGAAACCGAAGATCTCCTTATTATCCCACCAGAATATAGTACAGAGTATGATAAATATATAAACGCCCAGCCTGTAAGAAGAATTTCTTATACATCGAAATACGGTCCTCAGTTAAAGAAAGCGGAAATCAAAGAATTACTTCAAAACATATCCCTTTCAAGAAGCAGTATTGAAAATGATGAATTCACTTTGGACAAAAAAATAATAAATTTTTAAATTCTTTTTAAATATTTTTTTGCTCTTCTCCCATCCTTCCAAAATTTCTTCCCAATAATTTTCTTTTCTAAAAAATAATTAAAAAAACTAAAGTTTCTTTTTTTTATGTCGATATATATGACAAATTAAGCGACATCAAAGATTATTCTTAATATTAAAAAATAAAGAAAGGAGGGATGAAGTAAATACATGAGTGGGACTTTGCTACCCACTAAATAGGTCTTATTCATGGGAGACCTTTTTAATTGACCATGAAACTTACTCTTGGCAAGGATGCCAAGAGAAAATGTAAAATTTTCTTTTCAAGGAGGATTATAGAATGCCTAGAATCAATAGTAATATCGCTGCTATAACAGCAGCAAGAAACTTAAGAGTTGTTCAGGGTAATCTGAACAAATCGATAGAGAGACTCTCTTCAGGACTTAGGGTTAACAGGGGTGCTGATGATGCTGCAGGATTGGCCATTTCTGAGAGTTTAAGGGCTCAGATAAGAGGCTATAATCAGGCAGTTAGAAACGCTAATGATGGTATCAGTTTGGTTCAGACTGCTGAAGGTGCCTTGAACGAGCTAAATGCTCTTTTAACAAGAGCCTTTGAGCTTGCTACACAGGCTGCTAATGGAACGTTGGGCACAAACGAGAGAAATGCTATTCACAACGAGTTTTCATCGATTGTAACTGAGATTACCAGAATTTCTGATACGACTACATTTAACAACTCCAAACTTCTCGATGGTACCCTTGCCAGTGGTGCAACAGCCGTAAATATTCAGGTAGGAATTACCAACAGCGCAAACAGCCGAATCTCTCTTAATGTCGTAAAAGACGTTGATGCAACCCACCTGAGTATTAATGATCAGTTCCTATCAACAGCAGCTGGTGCGCTTTCTGCCTTAGCAAAAATCAGTAGCGCTATTTCTACGGTGTCCAGTGTCCGTGGTGAGTTAGGTGCTGTCCAGAACCGACTGACATCTGCGATCAACAGCTTAGAAATTACATCAGAGAACCTGCAGGCAGCAGAGTCCTTAATCAGAGATGCGGACTTTGCCTATGAGACCGCTGAGTTTACAAAGAATTCTATCTTGAACCAGGCAGCTACTGCAGTTCTTGCTCAGGCCAATCTGGTTCCACAGGCAGTTCTTACCCTGTTAGGTTAATATAGATAAGCGAGCTTTAAACTGAAAGAGGGAGGGATTTTCCCCTCCCTCTAACTGTTGTTTTTGAATTTATTAAACAGAGAATATAAATGAAACAGCACTCAATCAATCAGTATAAGAGGACCGAGGTTGCTACGGCTGATCAGGGAAAGTTGATCCTCATGATGTATGATGGGGCAATAAAGTTT
>Ga0209427_10001891_pt1 | contig 24428 bp, 21 predicted proteins | sample DeeMarSWOR136_30_FD_187465 | JGI IMG/M metagenome (GOLD analysis project Ga0209427, IMG submission 187465) | Marine sediment microbial communities from White Oak River estuary, North Carolina - WOR-1-36_30 (SPAdes) (version 2) | ecosystem: Environmental > Aquatic > Marine > Intertidal zone >...
CCAATTTTTTCCCATCCGGCGAATAGGTTGCTTTGTAGGCATTGGGAATTTTCAATGCTTCGGGAAAACCACCATTGATGGGGACGGTGAACAGTTGCGTATAGCGATTGGTGAAAACATTTCGTGCAGAAATAAACAGCACAGCCGAGCCATTCGGCGTAAATCCCCGAACAATATCGAAGCCGGGATGCCAGGTGAGTCGTTTCGGAATGCCGCCTTCAACTGGAACGATGAAGACATCGGTGTTGCCATCATACTCGGCATTGAACGCGATTAGCTTTCCGTTTGGCGAAAAAACCGGATTAGATTCAATGCCATCATCTGAAGTTAAACGTCGCACGTTGCTTCCATCACTATCCGCCACCCAGAGATCACCGGCATAGACAAAAGCGATGTGATTTTGGCTGATCGCTGGCTGACTTAAAAATTTGGTTTCTTTGATATCGATTGCTCCAAACAGAAATATCGGAAGAATGGTAGTGAATACCAGAGCAATTAGAACAGAATAAAGTAATTTTTTCATGATAACCTCGGTTCCATATTTTTTGATTATTAAAAGTGGAATAGTGAACATTGTTAGTTGTTTTGGGGGAGATCTTTCTCTCATGTCTCTAAAATTGGATATTAATTATTCTCAAAAATAAGAAATTATATTGAAAATGTCAAATAAAAGTTTTAAACTGGTCATTTCTTTGTTAAAATTGGTTGGTAAAAGTTCTTTCGACAATCGCAAAATTATTTGCCAACTTAGATAGACATGGAACTTACTCTATCAAAGATTTCATATTAATGTTTCCCTCTCTAATTTGTTTATTAATCTGATGTAAAGAATCCAATTTTCCAATATCGATCCAATAGAATTTATCCACAGGATAGCCAATAATCGGCAAGTTTTTTTCAATAATTTTTAAGTAAACGTCAACAATAGAAAACCTGCCACTTTCTTCGATGTAATTAAAGATTTTTGGAGATATCACGTGAATACCACAAAAAGCCATCAGGCGGGACGGACCCTTCGGATTCCTTTTCAATCTTGTTCGATGCTTATCCTGATCTTCATGCCCGCATATATAGTTTTGGCTATCCACAATAAAATAGCGACTCGTCTCCCTTTTTTGAAGTGCCAATGTGGCGATTGCTTTGTTTTCAATATGATGCAGATACATCTGTTTGAGATTGATGGTCGATAAAATATCTACATTGTGAAGAAAAAAAGGTTTACCATCGTCGAAAAAATAGCTAACTTTGTTTAATCCACCGCCTGTTCCCAAAATTTCTGGCTCATAAGAAATTTCAATGGAAACACCAAAACGATCATTTTTGCGAACAAAATTTTCGACCTGATCAGAGAGATGGTGTGTATTAATGATGATTTCATTAACTCCCAAAGCAATCAATTTTTGAATGATGATTTGCAGTAGAGGAATTTTGTTGATCTGTAATAACGCCTTCGGTTTTTTGTCGGTGATTGGTTTCAATCGAGTACCGTAACCAGCGGCAAGTATCATTGCTTTCATGTACTTATTTTTTCTCTAACTCGACGTGATTTATTTTAACTGAAACGCCCTTTCTTTTTAAATATTCTGCCAATCGTTCAGCGCAGAAGACAGAACGATGTTGCCCCCCTGTGCAACCAAATGAAATCATTAAATCCGAAAAACTCCTTGATTGATAGTTATCAACAGCATAATCGACTATTTTTGAAACATGATCGAGAAAATCATCAACAATCTTATATTGAGCAAAATAATCAATCACCTCTTTGTCTTTACCTGTCAATATTTTGTATTTTTCCTCTCGCCCAGGATTTGGCAGGAGTCGACAGTCAAATACAAAGCCGCCGTTATTTCCAGAGGTGTCTGGTGGAATTCCTGAATTATGAAAACTAAAGCTATTGATGCGAACAACTAATTCTTTATCTTCAGTAAACTCTCTCAGCGATTTATCTTCAATTAGATTGGAAAAGATGTCCTTCAGTGTTGGAAGTTTTGTTAATATCTCGGTATTTTTATTGAGCAGAATCTCAAGATTTATAATCGCAAAAGGGACACTTTTAAAAAAATGTGTCTTACCCTTAACTGCACTAAGATAGCCGTACGCGCCGAACGCCTGCATAATTCTAATCAGAACAAAGCCATAAAAATGTTTTTTAAACCGCTTTGGATTTATTCTTGTCATCTGGTTTGCTTTTGAAAGATACGAATCGATCATTTCTTCTCTGAAATCTTCAGGCAAATTCGCTTTGGCGTCGTACAAAAGAGAACCGAGATCGTATTGAAGCGCTCCTTTTCTTCCTGATTGATAATCTATAAAATGGGGAATCCCATCTTTAATCATAACATTTCTGGATTGGAAGTCCCGATAAAGAAAGTATTTCCGATCTTCTTGCATCAAAAATTTTATTAGCGTGTTAAAGTCTTTTTCCAGTTCGATGTGGTTAATTTTCTTTTTATAAAAATAATTGAGAAATTGACGCTTGAAATAATGCAAATCCCAGTGCATTGAATCGATGCCAAATTCTTGATGCTGGTAACAGTATGAATAATCTATACTTTTCCCCGCTTCTATCTGAAACTTCGGTAGATATTCCACCACCTCGCGATACATATTTTGAATTGTATCATTAAATTCGTGTTTTTCTCGAATAGCCACCATCCAGTCAAATAAAGTTATGTCGCCGAAATCTTCTTCCAGATAAGAACCTGTATCAGGATCTTCAATATAGATTTCAGGCACTCGTAAACCGAATTTTCGAAAGTGTTTTGAAAATTCCAAGAATGCGGCATTTTCATGATAATCGCTCCCAAGAATTCCGATAACTGTATGTTCACCAGCCATGACGCGATATATTTTTCTATCTGATCCATTGCTTCGTAATGGAATAATTGAATCAGGTTTTGTACCAAATTTTTTTTGATAAAGGTATTCTAAACGATTCATCTAATTCTTTTAAATATAACAGGTACTGAAAATAATTTAATATTGATTATTTGAATTGATAATTTAATCAATTTGATTCATTATTCAAAGCATTTTTTGAATAATTTATTGAGTGGTCTGATATTTTTTGGATTTGGAGTTAATTTTGAGTAGAATTAAGCGGTTTCAAAATTTGAATTAAAGGATTAGAAATTCATATTAAATATGAAAATTCTAAGTATTGAGTTTTTTGTTGATTATGTCTGTTTGGTTTAATATATTATTGTCAGTGATTTAATTTAAATTTATATGGCTTGCTTTCGCTGGGGCAAACGATATTGATACTTTTTTGCTCCAATTCTTTACATCCGATTGAAATTTTTCTAATAATTTTTGTTTGCTAGTAATTAGTTCTTCTATTTCAGAAATTTTGACATTTGTATTGGTTTGATTAAATTTATTTTGATGAAAGAAGCGGTGCACAATACGCTTGAAGGAGGAGAGTTGATCTTTTTGTTGGGTATTTTTTGTTATAAAGGTTGAAACTTGCTGTTCTATTTCCTTTGTAAATGATTCCTGGTCTTGAAAGGCTTCTTGCATAGCTGCTAATTTGGTTTTTTGAAGACGATAAAGCGAAATTTCCTCGTGAAAAATGGATTCATATTCTATGATGATATTTTGATAAGCTTTTAATTTATCTTCCAATTCACTTAACGATTTCTTAAGATTTTCGATGTGAGCATTCATTTGATTCACCCGGACCATAAGCTTTTCTGAATTATCGGATTTATTGGGTCGAAAAATTCCATTCATCACAGATGCGCTTGGTTCATGACCTGGTCCTCTATCGAGAGAATAATTTGGATGAAACACCAGGTTGCCTCCTAAATTTTTGAAATTCTTGTGATATTAACTTATTGATTAAATATCTACTTATTCATCTGCAAATGTTATGCCATAAGCAAAAATATTGATGATAGTAAATATTTTATATGCAATTAATTAACAGGTTCCAGATTTTTTTTATCTTTTTTCATTATCAGTTTAAACTTATTCTATTTTTTAACGTTTAAATTAACTGAAATTAAACAGGTTACTAATTTTATTACTTTGATTCGTAAGTAGTTTTGATGATATTAAAATTTGTCTTATACAAAATAGTAATTCTAACTCTCAAACTTAAATGAGTTAGGTGATTTTTGTAACAATTGTTTCATAAGTAAACAAAAATAGAATTAATATCGTTAAAGTATAAATTACTGGTCAAAATTAGGTCATTTGTTTGACTACAACGGGCGGATATTGTGCATCGGATGATTGAATATAACAATATATAGTCATTAATAATCGAAAACAAGGAATGTTCATTATGCTTCAATTTTTTAAATTGATGATCATCATTTTAGTTTTAATTATACCATATCAGGAAATTTACTCTTTTGTTGCTCCGGTCAGGATAAATAGAAACGGTAATTGTTTATTAGTTTCAAGTGGAGAAATCAAACTCGTTGAAGAATATATTGACCTTTATCATCATCCATTGGGTATCTGGCTTGTGGAGTGTCGGGCTTTGTTGAAAAATATTCGCTCTCAGGAGATAACGCAAACAGTTGGTTTTCCATCAGGATTCGATGTCCGTATGATTGAAGGTGATTTGTATTGTAATCAATTTGAAAAATTTCGGGTATTTATAGATGACCAGGAAATAACAAAGATTGATCTAATGATGAAATGTCCGAATTATGTGAAAACCACCGGAACGAAATGGAGCTTAGATGATGGTTCTGGTATTGGTTTTTTAAATACATGGAAATTAAATTTCAAACCAGATGAAGCAAAATGGATTACTGTTTCTTTCAATTTCGTTGTTAAAAAAGTACCTCCAGTTTATAATCCAGATATAAAGGAATTGTGGTATATTGAGTTAATCAATTGGGTAAAGCAGGAATATTCTAACCGAGAAGAAAACAATTTCCAATTGCCGCTGAACATTGGCTCATTTTGGGCATTTTACCCGGATTCACTTATTATTCGAACTTATATTGCCAAAGATTGGCTAAAAGTGACTGAAAAATCACAAATTTCCTATTTAAAAGAATTAATTACTCGATACGAATTTAGCGAACCTGTAGGATTTTATTCTCCCCCAAATGTGGAATTAGAATCTCTTACTATCGAAATATTAAAAAATATGTCACAGACCGAACTGGCGATATTGCGGAATTCTTTTGCTGCAAAATATGGTCGCAAATTTGATGCTACTTTGCTAAAGAAATATTTTGAGAATCAACCGTGGTACATCGTAGATCCGAAATATGATAATTGGTACCTCACCCAGTGGGATATCAATAATATGAGACTGATATATGAGTATGAGAAAAGTTTAAAATGACAAGGAGATAGAATGGATAAAAGCAATGCGGGTGTTATATCTTCAAAAATAAAATTCTGTGATTTAAGATGTGAATATGCCTCATTTCCTAAGGAGGACAATCTTGATGGAAGTAATAGCTGTCGGACATTTGTTGCTTTGTGGTGCGATCTTTTAAATCAATATGTGACAAAAAATGCTCCCTGTGCCGCACAGTTTGGCAGCAGGAGACCAAAAACTGGATTTTAGATTCAGTTTTAACTAAAAATAAAATAAAGACAAACTACCTCTCAGCAGGAGGTGAGAACTTGAAATGAACATTCTAAAAAAAGCTATTTTATTTGTGATTATTTTAATTTTTTCAAGTACGTGGATTACATGTGAGAATGATAATCCAGTAGCTATTCAATTAAGCAATTCCCCTTCAATGCGGCACGGCAGAGACATTACTGAACGTGAGGTTTGGGAATCTGATTCAACTCATATCGTGACCTCTGTAATTTCAATAGATCATGGATTTGTAAAAATAAAACCAGGGGCAACAATAAAGTTTGAGAGGGATGCAGCCATTTGCATTATGGATAGCGGCGGACTAATCGCCGATGGATCAACAGGTGTGATTACATTTACTTCTGATGTGACAGAAAAAGGTTCCTGGAAATATATCTATTTTTCAGATAAGGCTGTGGACGATAGTTGCAGGTTGATTAACTGTGAAATAAAATATGGAGGTGGTGCGAGTGATTCTGGTTCAATTATTTTTTGTGATAATGCGGCTCCAATAATCAAGGGTTGTGTGATTGGTGATTCTCCTACCAGCGGTGTGACGTTATATGGCGATTGCCAGGGGATTGAATTTGATGATAATACGATTTCTAATTGTGATTTTGTGCCTTTGCAAACGGCTGCTCAGAATATCTCGTATGTTGTTAATAACATCTATCGTGAAAACGGGTTAAATCAAATTAGAATTATTGAAGGGGAGGTGAATTTTGATAATACATGGGACAATCTCTCACTTCCTTACCGCATCGCTGATGGATTGAAAATTAAGAATGCTACGCTAACTATTGAACCAGGGATTCAATTATTATTCGAATATAATGAAGGTGCTACCATTGCTGATAATGGATGTCTACAAGCAGTTGGCACCCCATCAGAACGGATTCTTTTCACCGGATCAGATATAGGTCGATGGAAAGGAATTGTTTTTACTCCAACTGCTAATTATCACAATTCACAAGTAGTTCATTGTATTATTGAAAAAGGGGGGCAAGATAGTAACTATCCAGCGAACATTATCCTTCAAGATGCATTCCCCGAAATTTCAGATTGTTTGATTCGTCAGAGTGTTGGGTATGGAGTCTATATTTCTGGAAAGATAAAGCCGATTAATTTTAATAACAATATCATTACAAACAATGCCTTTGCCCCGATTAGTATATCCGCCAGTGCTGTCCCTGGACTCGCCCCCGGATTGTATCTCGGTAATGGGATGGATGTTATCGAGGTAAGAGGCGGTCCTTTGGAAGATCCAATTACTGAAGATGTGTTTTGGGATAATTTGGGATTGCCCTATCAAGTTAAGGGAATTGTTCAAATACAAGCGAGCACATTAATTCTTTCACCGGGGCTTACTTTACAAATGGCTGAGCGTAGCGGTTTTGAAGTTCTCATTCAAGGTGGATTAATTGCAGATGGAACATCAGCTATGATAAAAATAGAGAGTGTCTTTCCAGTTTCAGGAACATGGAATAATATTTATTTCAGCAATACTGCTGACCAGAAAAATTGTCAATTAATTAATTGTCGAATAAGTTATGGTGGCGGTGATATTAATCGACCCGGCATGATATATTGTGATAATATCTCCCCAACCATTAGAAGCTGTACCATCGACTATAGTCTAACCTGGGGTATTTATCTGAATGGAAATGTTGTAATTTATGATCTAAACAGTAATTTATTCAATGGTAATGGTTACGGTAATTATTATGAAACTCCATGAGCTACTATTTGGTCAGATGAATTTCTTGAAATGAGGAAGATAATTGTTAAAATAAAAGGTGAAGTTCTAAAGCTTTTATCATGAATTTTTTTGAAATGTTTTCATAAAACAAATTCCAAATAAAAAATAATTTAATCAATACCTCCTCGAATGTGACACAATATGATGCGGACAAAAAGCATAACCCGTTTTCCGATCAAATTCGATGGATTTGCCACAGACCGGGCAAATTGGAATTTTGCCATCCGAGAACATCTCTTCAATTAGTTGTTTAGGATACTGATTGCTGCCAACCGCTAAGCTTTCCGCATAAGCAAGGGCAAGTGCAGTTTCCACAATAACTTGGTTCGCTTTGCATTGGCTGGCTTCGTTCTGATTATTAAGGTTGATATATTTTGGGAGCGCTAAAGCTGAGAACAAACCTATAAAGAAGAAAATAACAAGAGTCATTTTTGCGATAATAAACAACTTTCCTTTTTTCATGTGAGACCTCTTTAACTTTTGATTTTATAGACTTAAGGGAGTAAGATTTTATTTCACTTCCTGAATCATGTGGATTTTGATTCTATAAAAAGCAACTTATATGCCATTTGGATATTTTAATATTTTAGCCTGTAAAAATATAGTAATGGATATAACAATCTAAGAAGGAGGGTCTAAGCTGTTAAATTATCGAATTTAATGTCTACCTACAAGATAGATATTTTGCAAGTCAAAAATGTGATTTGAAGCAAAAACTTGGAATTTAGTGTGGTTAATGGAATAAAAAAATAGAAAAGTCGTTTCAATCGAAAATTATTGAATCATTTTAATACATTTTTATCAATAAGTTAGGAAAAATTATTTTCCATCTCGAATGATAAAGAAGGATTTTTAGATTCGTCAAGAAGTTGACAGCAATCTAAAATTAATTTCATGGTTGGCTTTTCAATATTAATATCTGAATGAATTCGATCTTTTTCATATATAAAAAATCCTTCCTCCCAGAAGACCATTTTTTGTATGGCTTTTTCCCCATCTGTGCTATTCAAGCATGCCCAGGTTATTTTACCTTTATGAAATGCGATCTGTCCCTCATAACTCTGATGATAGACTTTTAACATCCCGGTCTTTTGATTTAAATTTAGCATTTGAAGTATTTCGATGAGACGAAAGTCGTTAAGTTTACCAATCAATGATTGGTTGGTTTTAATTTCTTGATCAGTCAATTGTTCATAGCGTCTAATAAGCGTGTCTATTCTGGTGATTAATTCACGCGTGGAGATGGTAGTTTCCACTATCGCATCAATCCCACTTCGAAAAGCATTGATACGTTCTTCTGGATTAATATTATCAGAAATTAAAATATAAGGCGTTGATGATAATTTGACATTCTGGCGAATCATAAAACATAAATCAATTCCATCCAATTTATCTAATTGGAGAGATGAAAGGATTAAATCGGGTTCTGTTTTACGTGCCAATTCAAAACCAGCTTTTCCATCTTTAACTGTGAGGACCTCAAAATCATTCGTTTCGAGATTTTTTTTGAGTTGCTCAAGCTGATTATCTTTTTCGATCATGAGCAAAATAAGTTTTTTTTTCATGGCATACTCACCTCAATGTAATACGATTGTTGCAAGGCTGTATATCAAGTAGGGAATAATCCTATTACTCTGGTATTATTTTTAATCTTTAAAATTCAAGTTCAACAATAGTATTAGTTGAAAACCACATATCTATATATTGTGGGTATGTTGATAACTTGTGAATAAGTGGATAACTTTTTGATACGATTTCAAAATAGGAACATTCGTTTAAAAAGAAAGCTATTTTTTTATGATTCTATATATTGGTTACCAAAAAAAATTTGTTACAATATTTAGTAATTTTTAAAATAGAGTTTGTATAAGTATATATAAATAATGGATTAATTAGCAAAATAAAATATAGCCAAAATAATGCAATTTTTATATGGGGAATAAATGTGTATAATTCGTTTTATTTACTTAACATTTTAAAAAATTTCTAAATATTGGTTCTGGTTTCTAATCAAAATAATTATACTTATATAAATTTTCAGAATGTGGATAACTATCCAAAATGTTTATTAAAAAAGTTGAAATTATGTTCATTAGAAAAACAAGGAAAATAGTTATTGACTTTAAATGAAAAAATGCTTAATTATTATAATAAAAAAAAGCTTTAAAATCAATAATTAAATTGCAATTTCCGAAGTATGGATTGGATCTGGTCGGGCATTCTTCTGTTAGGTCTGATTGTCGTAATTGGTTGTTCTGAATTTGTACGTAAAAAATTTAGTCTATCAATTCATGTAACTCGAAAATTCGTTCATATATTAACTGGTATTTTTGTTGCGGTCACACCATTTTTACTACACAAACCATATCCTTTGCTCATTATTTCTGGAGTTTTCATTTGCCTCAATCTGATCGCTATTAAGATGGATTTGATGCCCGGGATGCATGCAACTGAACGAATTAGTTATGGGACTGTTTTTTATCCAATATCATTTTTTATTTTGATATTATTGCTCTGGGAGCATTTTAAAACTATATTGATCGTTTCAATGTTAATTATGGCTATTGCAGATGCTATGGCGGCTATTATCGGTGAAAATATTGAACGACCAATTCACTATCAGTTTTCTAAAGAGGTGAAATCAGTACAAGGTTCTGCGGTTATGTTCTTTATTACATTTCTCATTACTTTGGTGGGACTAAAAATTTTCAGAACCGTGGATAATTTTTCAATAAGCCTGATTAACAGTCTTTGGATTGCTTTGATCGTAGCAGTTATTGCAACTGCCTGTGAATCAATTTCTTTCAAAGGTTCTGATAATTTAACGGTTCCTTTGGGTGCCGCATTTGCTCTGCATTATATGATCAGCCATTCAACAGCTCAGAATTTAGTATTTACTATTGGGATGTGTATTGCCCTGGTTGTGGCAGCAGTTTCCTATTTTTTTCGCTTTCTTAGCGGTAGTGGTTCAGTTGCCACATTTTTATTGGGGACTATCATTTTCGGAACTGGAAAATGGGAGTTCAGTTTGCCCATTTTGTTATTTTTCATATTATCAAGTTTGCTTTCAAAAATCGGTAGGAATTGGAAACAAAGATTTACAGATACATTTCAAAAAGGGGGACAGCGAGATTTAGGCCAGGTTTTAGCCAATGGAGGGATAGCAGGAATAATTGTCTTGCTGTGGAATTATTTCCCTAACGATGGATGGTACTTTGCCTTCGTAGGGTCTATTGCTGCCGCCACCGCTGATACCTGGGCAACAGAGATTGGAATTTTTTCAAAGATTGCTCCACGAAACATTTTATCCTTTAAACAGGTGCCACCTGGTACGTCTGGTGGTGTTACCTTACTTGGTTCGGTCGGAGGACTATTAGGTAGTTTTGTGATTGTTTTTAGTGCCAGTCTTATTACATCCAAATATAATAATATTGCACAGGCAATTATCCTGTTTACTATTATTATTGGAGCAGGTTTTTTGGGAAGCATTGTTGACAGTATTATTGGCGCTACTGTTCAGGCGCAATATAAATGTTCAATTTGTGGAAAAATAACCGAGAAAAAGAATCACTGTAAGGGGACTAAAACAAAGTTGATTTCAGGATTTAATTCGATTGATAACGACGTCGTAAACGGTATTTGTGTTTTCAGTGGTGCATTAATTTCCTGGATTGCCTATCAATTTTTTGTATAAAATTTAAAGGAGTTTTTGAGATTTTATGGCGTCAAGAAAGATCATTATACAATACATTAATCAAATCTACAATGAACAATTAGATGAGCTTGACTATACAAACCGTATTCAACGTTTGAAACGAATGGGAAACACTGTTCCCAATGTTTTATTTGATTTGTTAAAAAACGCTGAAATTGAAAAGAAACATTTCTTATTTAACCTGCTTGGTGAAATAGGTGGTCGCCGAATTGTGCCTCAATTGAAAGATATTATCACCAATCCCAATGAAGACGATGAAACGAAATTAATGGCAGCAGTAACTGCTTCTCAGATTGATGGTCACTTCGATACCTGGCTTTTGGAAAATAACTTATCTGATCCACAGAATTTAGGGAAGAAAGTTATTGAGAATATGCTCAAAAATGCTGATGATCCCAATTTTATTCAGATGTTTCTTGAGAACTTCCCTAAAATGGCTCGAGAAAGTCAATATGCTGCATTGGATGACCTGGCACTTCTAAAGGGGGACCGGAGAGTAATTAATATTGTCGGTCCTTTAATCGGAATGGTGGATGATGAGCTACTTCAGGATATCATTCCCATTTTGGTAAATAGTCATGATCGGCGTGCCTTTGACTATTTGCAACAAATTATTAAGAAAACAAATTCTAGAGAAATTCAAGCCATGGCACGTCAGGCAATTTTTAAGCTGGGTAGGTATATTCAGAATGATACCTCTGAACCAGAACCTGACAACAAATTTTACCAGGCGTTTGCCAGCACTTGTGATGGTTCAGGAAGTAGCATTTATATTTTCTCAGTAATCGATAAAGAAAACAGGATAAAATTTATAGACTTTGTAAATAATGACTTGCAGGGAATAAAAGATTCTTTTGGCGGAGTCTTTACAAGAAATGATTTTAATCGATTTATCAGAAAAATGAAAGTAGAAAAGGGATTTTTAACTGTTAAAGTTCCGCCGACTTTTATTTTAGAGAAGGCAAAAGTTGCTGAGGATCTAACAGATCAGGCTCATCGAACTCTACCAGTTGAGTATCTGGTATTCAGGGATATTTTTAAAAATTTTAGTTATCAAGATAACGAATATGAGAAATACAAACAAGCATTTGATGAATTTAAAAGACATCTACTCGATGAACCAGGAGATCTGGTTGAACAAACAAAAGAGTTATTGAATTATGAAGATATGAGTAAAAGCTGGTTTATTGATTATGAATTAATGAGCGGTGCAATAGAAGAATTACATGCCATAGAAGCTGAGGCTATCAACAGTTACTCTACTAATACAGATATGGAGATAGAGGAATTGATGATTCGAACGGCGAGGCGATTATTTAAACAGGAATTTTTAAAACAAATGGTTGATCGTTTAAATGAATATGCGTTTCTCTGTTTTATCGGAAAAAAGAAACAGAGAGCTAAATTAGCAATTATCACTGCGGAAACACTTTTTTCATTTCCTCCAGAGCGACACCCGTTCCTGAGAGCAATGCTGGACCATAGTTTTGAAGTTCACCTTTATGATGAACATATTTCAGAATATGATGAGTTTGATGATTGGGATGAGGTTGACGAATTTGATGATGAAGATGATCATTTTGATGATGAAACTGGGAAAGATGAAGTGGGATATCTGCTACCACACATGCAAGCCCAAAACGTTTTTGAGTACAAATCAAAACCTAATTATCCAGAACTGATAGATTTACCTGAAATCGAAAAATTAAAATCTTTGGCTGATAAAATGCCTGATTCAGCTTTTGGAAAATTTTTTAATCCTAAAATTATGGCCCTGGATTTGAAATTGAAAATTCGGCATGTAAATTATTTAGAGTCTGTCTATGATATTTTTATTGAAATGAATGCAGGGAAGTTCGATTGGAAGGCGCTCAGGAAATATTTGAAGATTTCTGTTCCTGGTAAATTTGATAACAGACTATTTCAACAAATTGAAAATGTATTTTTGACAAACATGGAAGGACATAATTATGACAAGCCATCTCAAAATATTGGCAGAAGATTTTGGGCTGAAGCGATTTTTCTGAGTGATGGTAACCTGAAACCGATGTCGAAACCTTACTCGTGGGGAGCAGGGATGGAATTTTTAGTGGGATCGCTCTTATTTGATCGGATACCAATGAAAATTCTGGAAATCGATTATCAAGTTAGTTCATTTACGATTCGCAAAAGAATGGAACAATTATGCGAGATTCTTAATATAAAAGTGTTCCCTTATCAAGGAATGAAGATTTTTTCTTTAGATGAAGATTCGGCTTTTTGAAAAGTAAAAAGAGAGTGAGATAAAATAAGATACTTACTATGGTTTCATAAGTATTTATTTTTTCAAAATTGATAAGATACAATTGAGAGAATTATTTAATCTCGCTTCCTAAAAATGTAACTAATAATATTTCTGTAACATAAAGTTTTTAAAGGAGATCTTATATGACTGCGATTGTCGATGTGTTTGGACGTGAAATTTTGGATTCACGAGGAAATCCGACTGTTGAAGTAGATGTTGTTCTTGAATGTGGTGTAGTTGGAACTGCAGCCGTTCCATCAGGTGCTTCAACTGGTGAACATGAAGCTATCGAGCTACGCGATGATGATAAATCACGTTATTTGGGAAAAGGTGTTACAAAGGCTGTTGAAAATGTGAATGAAATTATCGCGGAAGAAATTATTGGCGAGGATGCAACCGAACAGCTTATTATTGATAATATTTTGCTTGAGTTGGATGGAACTGAAAATAAATCAAAACTTGGTGCCAATGCAGTTCTTGGTGTTTCCCTCGCCGTTGCTAAAGCGGCCGCCATTGCATTAGACTTACCACTTTATCAATACATTGGAGGTGTCCATGCCCGCACATTGCCAGTGCCGATGATGAACATTTTAAATGGCGGGGCACATGCCGATAACAATGTCGATTTACAAGAATTTATGATAATGCCAGCAGGTGCTTCCAGTTTCGCTGAGGCGCTGCGTATGGGTGCGGAAGTATTTCATTCATTAAAAGCTGTTTTAAAAGCAAAGGGCTATAACACCGCTGTCGGTGATGAAGGCGGTTTCGCACCAGATTTAAATTCCAATGAAGAAGCGTTGCAATTAATTATGGAAGCAATTGCAAAAACAGGTTATAAAGCAGGGGAACATGTATTTATTTCATTAGATCCAGCTTCAAGTGAGTTCTTTAATGTTGATACAAAAAAATATAAACTGAGATCGGAAAATAAAGATTTGACGCCCGCAGAAATGGTTGATTATTATGCTAACCTGGTGGAAAAATATCCCATCGTATCTATCGAAGACGGTATGGCAGAAGATGATTGGGATGGCTGGAAAATCATGACCAATAAGTTAGGCAGAAAGATCCAATTGGTGGGGGATGACCTGTTTGTGACAAATACGAAAAGGTTGAAAAAGGGCATCGAAAAAAGTGTCTGCAATTCGATCTTGATAAAAGTTAACCAAATCGGTACATTAACCGAAACATTGAATGCCATAGAAATGGCGCACCGGGCTGGTTATACAGCCGTGGTTTCACATCGCTCGGGAGAGACAGAAGATACAACAATTGCTGACATTGCTGTGGCTACAAATACTGGTCAAATCAAAACCGGCTCAGTTTCTCGTACTGATCGAATATGTAAGTACAACCAGTTATTAAGAATAGAAGAAAATTTGGGTGAAGCTGCGGTATTCGCAGGTAAAAATGTGATAAAACAAAAATAACTGCTAATTAATGAAATACTGGTTAGGTTAATTGGATAATTGGGCAAATAATTGCTTGGGTCTTTGTTCAATTTTCGAAGCTTTGTTCTAAAATCTTTGTATGATGAGAAAAAAAAAGAGAAATAATATAATAAGAACCAACCAAAGGAAACTGAAATGGCGTCCCTGGCATTTTGTAGTCATTTCGGGAATTTTATTCCTGTCGTTTATTTTTCTTTTTGGTAATCATGGTCTGATAAGATACTATCAGCTTAAAAAAAGAAAAGAACAGCTTATTCAACAAATTAATAAATTAAAGGAGGAACAGGCAAGACTTCAGCAAGAAATTGACTTACTAACAAATAATTATCAATATATTGAAAAGAAAGCAAGGGAGATATATCAAATGGGCAAAAAGGGGGAAAAAATCTATTTTATGGTTCCCCCGGTAGAAGAAAGCAAAAATTGATATAGTGAGGAATGATCACAATTTCAATATTAAATTTGGTTATAAATTTATATTTTATAAAATTAGAGATATATTCTCAAGATTTGTGAATATATTCTAATTGCCTTATTCAGGTTGATGGATAGGATTCTATGTGGAAAAAAATAAAAACATATTTTTTAACCGGGCTATTGGTACTTATTCCATTAGTCTTAACAATTTTCATTATCTGGAAATTATTTATCGCAATAGACGGATTACTTCAGGGAGTAATCCGGAATTTGCTAGTTAGGATTGGTATTCCAGTTACAAACATAGGTCTTGGTTTCATCTCAGTGATCCTGCTGATTCTGCTAACTGGAATGATTGCCCGAAATATCATCGGAAGAAAAATTATTAAATTTGGTGAAATGGTTCTAACCAGAATACCTCTGATAAACCGAATTTATATTGCTATTCAACAGATAAGTAATGCATTTCTATCGGAGAAAAGAGAAGTATTTAAAAAAGCAATCTTGATAGAATATCCACGAAAAGGAATTTTTTCAATTGGCTTTTTCACTCAGGATACGAAAGGAGAGGTTCAGGATCGGCTAAATAAGGATGTTGTAAGTGTATTTTTACCAACAACTCCTAATCCTACCTCTGGATTTCTATTGTTTGTACCAAAAACTGATATAATCGAATTGGACATGACCATCGAAGAAGCGCTAAAGCTGGTCATTTCAGGAGGGGCAATTGTACCGAGTAGCAAATACATTAAGGTTGCACAAAATAAAGCCAAGGAAAAACTTGAACTCTCCATTGAATACCCCGAAAGTAAATAGTTATAGTAAGTTATAGAAGGGTAATGTGTAATAAAAAATATTTAGTATTTCTTTTTTTTATGCAATTATTTTCATCGCTATGGGCATCAGACCCTCAGGATAATCCATTGCTATATCAAATTGGCTTTCAACAAAATTTAAATTCTTATTTATGGTTATCTCAACTCCATTATAAACAAACTGTTTTAGGAAAAGGATTGCTCAGAATTGGTCAAAATTTTAACTCTTCCCTTATTCGTCTTGCCAAAAATGACCATAAATGGAAGGATGATCAACAATTTACTTTTAATTTGTTTTGGCCTTATTCGACAATTTGGGGAGTGAATATTTTAGCGTCAACTTATTTTTTCTCTGATCGGCTATCTGGAATTGTCAGTGATATTAATACGAATTGGGCAACAATCGGATTTCGCCTGCTACCTTTATCAAATATCGAATTAAATTCAGAAATAGGCTATAAATACGATGACCGTCTTGCCCGCACCGATCGGGGACCTACCTATGGTATCTATCTTAAAGCTGATCCAATCGTGATAAACGATTATCACAATCAATTCTATTTTTTGCATAAGGGGGACGAATATTCAATTCGAAAAAATAATGACTTTGAACTACAATATCGAGTGAAAAAACATTTTTATGAGGACACAATTGATTCATTATCTATTTTTTGGACTAAAAAGCGACGAGATAATTATGATCGGATTAACATCGACCAATTAAATATTGAAAGTTTAGAGGAAGATAATCGTGGTTTGCAGCATGCTTTAAATTATGGAGTTCAAGGAGGAATTCAGTTTAGTCTTCGTAATTTTATCGCTAATCGTCAAACAAGGGTAAGCAAACATCATGATTCAGCGCCCCTTGAAGCACGATCTAAGAAGGAATTTCATTCAGTGAACGAAATTGGAATGATACTACAACGTTCTTACGCCATGGTGAATTTGGCACTCAGTTACGAAACCTTTAATCAGAAAAATGATGTGCCCGATTCATTAAAAACCAAACGCTTTTCCAAATATTTTTATTATATTTCGCCCGATTTTCAGAGTTCAAGATTAACATTATCGACCTCAGGAAAAGTCTACTTCAAATCAGATACATTACAATTAAATGGATCAATTAGCCTTTATCGATATGATACGCCAGAGAATAATGTGGATGATCGGGATGAATTTCGTTTCAATGTAAATATCTCAGAAATTCATCATTTCGGTCCCAATTTAAAACTCGTCTCCAATGGCAGTATTAATCTATATCATCTTGTTTATATTTATGGTGAACGAAGTGCGAATAATAATTGGATGCGAATTTTTCGCCTTTTCCCTCAAATTATCTACAAGCCTAATGAGAACATTTCCATTACACAGCATTTTGAGGTTTTAGCAAACTATGTCGATTACGATTATGATTTTGGAAGCTCAACATTTGATTTGAAAAGTTATGTTTTTCGACGATTTTCTTTTACTCAGCAGGTGAGTGTACAAATAACAAGCAAAACAGGTGTTTTTTTAAATTATAATCTTGAATTAGAAGAAAATGGTAAATTAGATTGGGACCAATGGACCGAATTTTTAATGACAAGTCGCGAAAATCATTGGTTGCGATCAAATATTAACTATAGAATTAAAGATTACATAACGCTTGCCCCGGGATTTATACTTTATAAACGTATTGAGAAGCAGCAAATAGATTTACCTTCTACTATTGGTTCGGGAGAACAAGATGGAAGTATATTCAGCTTCGGTCCAACATTGAAGGTAACCTATCGACCTCATCAAAAAATGGACTTCAGTTTCGAAGGTATGAGGCGTTTTGTCACGATAAATTCAGTTCAGACCCGTTTCATTAATCATTTTCATATCAGTTTAACCTGGTATAATTAATTTAAATCCAAATTGAGGAGAAATATTTGGCAATAAAAAATCAAACCTCTTATCGAATGGTGATTGAAAGTGATTTGAATAACGTCCAAAAGGTAGAAAAACTCACAGAAAAGATAGCTGAATACATGCATTTTTCGGATGAGGAGAAGGATAGTCTGGCAATTGCTGTTACAGAAATCGTGGGGAATGCAATTGTTCATGGGAATAAAAAAGATAAAAACAAAAATGTAACCATCGATTTTGAATATAAGAATGATTCAATAACTGTCCTGATCCAGGACGAGGGTAAGGGATTTAGCGTAAATGATATCGCAAATCCATTGGAGCCTGAAAATTTATTAAAAGAAAGCGGACGAGGCATTTTTATTGTCCGGGCACTCATGGATCAGGTCGATTTTAAAAGTAATAAACAAGGTACACAGGTACGACTGGTAAAAAAGACAAAAGGATAATCTTTCATGGACGTCGTAGTTATTTAAGTTTGAGATATTCTTATTTTGGGCATTAGAAGTAAAAACATCAGCCAGGATAAAAATAGGAATATCTGAGATGTCCTGGTGTTTTTGGTATCAACATACAGCTAATAACTTTTACCCTTTTCTACCAATCAGTAAAATTCCCCCCTAAAAACATCTTATTAATTCATAATCAGCAGAAAAAAGTGAGTCTTGATTTTAATTTTAACTTTCCACAGTACTGCTGGTCATAGGAACAATAAGTTCACGCCTGAGTTCTGATAATTCCTCGATTGCTTTCTTCTTTTTTTGAATTCGATCAAGCAGGATATTTTCATCTCGACTAATAACCATTAGAGTATTTGTGTCGGCGATTTTATTTGCTTGAAGTGCAATTGCTTCATTGAGAGAAACAATTCGTTTTTTCAGCTTATCGATTTTCTTTTCAATGACTTGCTTCTCTTCTTCGCTTGTGATCATATAACTCCCTCCTTAATTTATGTGGGAATTAAATTATTATTTAAGAGGCTGGGATAAAATAAGCTATACATATTGATTCTATAACTTATTATATTTAAATGGAAATGAATTTTCAAATGTCCAAGTTATTTGATCCCACTCCCTAAGGATTACTAAGACTTTTTAGGAACTGATGGTTGGAGGGAATTTAGAGAAAAAAATGATGAGATATTTGCGAAGATAGAATTTCCTCTAAATGTTCCGCAAAAATAATTCCAACCAAATCTCAGCACATTTTTGATCTGAAAACATTCGATTTACTAAATTAAAATAATCGAATTAATAGGGTGAGATTAAATAACTTTCTTATTTGTATTTTTTTTACCCTGAAAAAATAAATACTTATAAGACTATACTGCGTAATTCATTTTATCTCAATCCCTAAACGATACTGTTTTAAATCAAAATTTGACCCGAAAAATATTTTAAACTGTGCAATTACTAACTTCTACTTATCTTTAACTTGTTTAAATAGAAGTTAGTTTCATTGATGAATAAAACTAACATTAAAATATATTGTATAATATATAAAATTAAAATTGAATGTCAATATTTTTTTTCAATTTAAAGAAAAAAATTTAAAAAGCCATTATAATAAAAGAAATAAGCATTTTCCGAAATCCTATGATATTAATTTGATTTATCCCTGATAATCGATGATTCTGTTGATTAAATCCAGAGGAACTTTCCTCAGACTTTTTATTTCACTAAATATAGTACCTTAAATCAAAATGATGTCCATATATTGATATTTCTGTTTAAAGAAAGCTGCGATGGTTACTTTATCAACACAATCATAGATCAGTAGCAATTCCCTTTTTGTAATTCTATATTACTATGATCATATTTATATATTTCTTCTTTGTATTTTAGAATGAACTATATTAAAAATAATTTCTCCATCATGAAATGGAGCGTATTTGAATAAATAAAAAATTCTATTTGCTTTTTTAGAATATTTATATAAATTTAGTTACTATGCGTATCATTATAATTGAAGATGAGCCAGACGTTGCAGCATTTATTAAAAAAGTTTTGATCGAAGAAAAGCATGCTGTCGATATTGCATCTGACGGTTTAAAAGGCGAATTTTTGGTGCTAACCGAATCATACGATTTGATCATTCTCGATATTATGCTGCCTAAAAAAGATGGGCTTGCCGTCCTGGGAACGCTTCGAAAAGAGCATGTACCAACACCAGTACTTATGCTCACTGCCCGAGGCGAAGTGCCAGATCGAGTCGCAGGATTGGATGCAGGGGCGGATGATTATTTAGTGAAACCTTTCGCTGTTGCTGAATTACGAGCCAGAGTTCGTTCACTGTTGCGGCGACAATCTTCAGATAAGTCTCCATTACTAAAAGTAGGAGATGTCGTATTGAATCCACAGAATCATGAGGTCAGCGTTAATGACCACCGGATTGAGTTAACGAATCGGGAGTATTCAATATTGGAGTATCTTTTGAGAAATAAAAACAGGCTGCTCAGCAAAGGAATGATTGCTGAACATGTCTGGGATTTTCATTTTTCGAGCGATTATAATCTAATCGAAGTTTATATTCGAAGACTCCGCAAGAAAATTGAATCTAAAAGCCAACAGAAAATCATTCATACCATTCGAAATAGCGGATATATTATTCGGGATAATGAAAAATGAAATATTCCATCCGAACTCGACTTACCATTTTAATTACGATAGTATTCCTTAGTATTTTCTTGTTTTTAATTACTGCAGGCGGAATTGCATTGTATCTCGGTTTGAATGGAAAAATTGACAGTGAGTTAAATATCGAGGAAAAGCGAATGACAGAGCTTTTTGAGTCGGAGTATCAGGGTTTGCTTTTCGAAAACGAAGATGAACGAAAATTTTTAAGGAATGAGATTGTTGAGGATTTAAACGAGACTTATCATTACAAACATCAGTTTGTTATTTTTTCTCTGGAATCAAGCACGAGTCGACGAATTTTTGCTGGTGGTGAATTGAAGAATGTTCAGCTTTTGCTTCCCAAGAATTTTCTCTCTCAGAAGGACGGCTACTATAATCAGCGCTTTAACGGTAGGTTGTATCGAATTCTCATTACCAACAAAGATTGGGGAACGTTGGCTTTGGGTGCGGAAAACCAAACCTTTTTTGAAGTTGCAGAGGAGTTTAAGGAGATATTACTAATCGGAATGCCTTTTCTAATCATTTTGGTAATTGTTGGAGGGAATTTTTTAGCCAGGAGAACAATGCGTCCAGTGGTTTTGGCTGCTGAAACTGCTGAAAAAATAACAATTACAAACTTTGAAAGTCGCCTTTCTGAATACAATAAAAAAGATGAATTTGGAACTCTTGTGACAACCCTAAATAACATGATATTTCGACTCAAAGATGGAATTCAGCAAATTCAACGATTTACGCAAGATGCAGCCCATGAACTCAGAACGCCATTGACAATCCTCAGGGGGGAATTGGAGTTGCTTTATCAACAGGATGATGTTTCCGAAGAAAAGCGTATTGCCCTGCAAAAGACGCTCGATCGTACTATTTCGTTAAACAAAATTGTTGATGACCTGATGCTGCTGGTGCAATCCGCTAGTGGACGTTTTTCCCTGAATAAAAAGATTTTTCGACTGGATCAAGTCGTTCAAGAAACGGTTGAAGATGTAAAAATTCTTGCTGAAAATCGTCCGATAAAAGTATCTCTTATTTCATGTGATCCAGTAGAATTTTTCGGTGATGAACAACTGATCCGCCGCCTCTTACTTAACCTTGCAGACAATGCACTCAAATTTACCCAGCAGGGCCATATTTATTTTTCGCTAAAATCCCACAATGATGTGGTCGAAATTAAGATCAAAGATACGGGTATTGGAATCCCTGGAGAAGAACTTCCGCATATTTTTAATCGATTTTATCGAGTGGAAAAAGCCAGAACCGGTACCAGCGGCGGCAGTGGATTGGGTTTGTCCATCTCCAAATGGATTGTTGCTGCGCATGACGGAGAAATCCACATCAGCAGTGAATTATCAAAAGGAACAATCGTTACCATTTCTTTCTTTAAAAAATGACATTCAAATATTCTTTCTGAATCTTCCCAACCTGAACGAGCCAGAACCCAAAAAAACCTAAGCCGAAATATGTGAATTTAAAGAATTCCGCTAATTATTAATTTGCGCAATTTGATTAATTAGCGGAATTCGTGGCTAAAATATTTTTGCTCTTTGGGATAGATTCTAATTCTTTAGAAACTAAAATTCAGCTATAATTCAGTTTCGTTTATTATATTCCAATAAATCTTTTAATAAACAAAATCATTAACCATTTTTGAAAGGATTACATTATGAAGATGATGAATCTACTCAAACTTATTTTTATCGTTCTGATCGCATTCTCGCTGCTTTCATGTGAGGACGAACAGGAACGTGAAGTCACTGAAAACGAGGTGCCTCAGGCAGTTTTGCAGGCTTTTAACAACGCTTATCCGGGTGCAACTATCAAAGAATATGCCGAAGAAAAAGAGGATGGTAAGAAATTTTATGAGATCTCCTGCGAATTCGAGGGCAGAAAAATTGATGCGATCTACAATCCAGATGGAACAGTTGCTGCAATAGAAGAAGTCATTTCTGCTGAGGAACTTCCAGAAATCATCATGCAAGCGATAGCTAAGGAAATCCCACAATTTTCCATCGAACTTGCCGAGAAGATAGCAAAAGAGGGCAAACAGCAATTTGAGGTGAAATTATTAAATACTAAAAATCAGAAAAAATATGAATTGCTGTTTTCTGATACTGGAGAGTTAATTGAAAAGGAAAAAATAGAAGAAGATGAAGAAGAGTAGAGTGAACCATCTAATTCATACTATCTGGATTGCGATGCTTGCGATCACTCTTACGTAAAAAGGAATATTTCATTTGTGGATTTCATGCGCGATCCACATCTGGCACAGGTGCATATACTTATAACGCTGCAACAGACCGGAAGTGGCGGGCGTCAATACATCATGGATTTTATTGGACATGAGGAATTTGAGGGAAAAGATCAGCAACTGGTTTATGTTTCAGAACAATCGGATACAGATGACATTCAACGCCAGGGTATAACTCTCAAATTGAAGATGGGATTAATGCCTTAAGTTTCAGAGACCTCGATGGCATCAAATATTGAAATTTCTTATAACGAAGAAGAAGGTGAGGATTTTCAGGAACGCACAAAAGAGCCATGGAATTGTTGGCGAGGCGCTTCATACAACATATCAAAATATTGAAAAAGAATTAGCATTTTTTCCTGCGATAGAGTACAATTTTTTCCCCTGGAAATTGTCCAATCGCAAAATTTTTACAGTCGGTTATTATATTGGTTATCGATATTTTGACTTCATGTAATTAGTCTGTTGCAAACTTCCCAAAACAAGCTGAATTGTCATGCCTGCGCAGGCAGGCATCTCCTTCATTATTTGACCTAAGTATAAGTTTATAAGGGGAGTTTTTCATGCGCAGGCATAACGCCATTTCATAAGATTTCGATTTTTATAACAAGAGCTATACTCGTTAAGGATTAAAAAGTAACATATATTTTTCATTGCGAGGAGCGAGGTACGAGCGACGAAGCAATCTCATAAATTACTGAAAAGATGGAGATTGCTTCGCTCCACTGCGTTACGCTCGCAATGACATGCTTAAGAATATGATGTGTTACAAACTAATCCTTAATAAGTATTATTAGCGGTCCTGGATCCTATTAGTTCTATCCCATTCAGTTTAGGAATTTGTAGTTCACTGTGATACCCTTCAAATTTTAAAATTTTTTCTTGACAATTAAAAAAAAAATGTTATATTATTGCAAAAGATAATTCCCCTTTAAACCGGTCCAGAGAGGTAGGTAAGGGGCGTTTAAAGTCGACAGAATTCATGCGCCCTGGGGAGGGCTTTTTTTATGCCTAAAAATGGAAAAGAAATGCCAAGAAAAGTCAAGGCGAAAATTATTGATGAAGTAGGATTGAAACGAACCACCACACGATTGGCGCATGAAATTTTGGAACGGAACCGCGGTGCTGATAATTTAGTAATCGTTGGTATTCGAACTCGAGGTGTTTTTGTCGCTGAAAGAATTATTGAAGAAATCAAACAGATTGAAGGAAAACATATTCCATTAGGAATTTTAGATATCACAATGTATCGCGATGATTTTCGCCAACGATTAACGCAACCTGTTGTACAGCAAACCGACATTCCATTTGATTTGGACGAAAAAAGCGTTGTTTTAGTTGATGATGTCCTCTACACTGGAAGAACCACACGAGCAGCGTTAGAAGCACTGATGTCATTTGGTCGTCCAGAGCGGATTCAACTCGCTGTATTGGTTGATCGCGGTCATCGGCAGCTACCAATAAAACCAGATTATGTGGGCAAAAATATTCCTACCTCAATTGGTGAAGAAGTTCAAGTGAAAATGCGAGAAATTGATGATGAAGACTGTGTTTTATTAGTCGAAAGCCCGGTTGGAACAAATAATGAATTTAATATATGACAAAAAACAAAATTAGCGACAGGATATTTAAACGTAAACATCTTTTAGGACTTGACGG
>Ga0209427_10001892_pt1 | contig 24419 bp, 26 predicted proteins | sample DeeMarSWOR136_30_FD_187465 | JGI IMG/M metagenome (GOLD analysis project Ga0209427, IMG submission 187465) | Marine sediment microbial communities from White Oak River estuary, North Carolina - WOR-1-36_30 (SPAdes) (version 2) | ecosystem: Environmental > Aquatic > Marine > Intertidal zone >...
GCAGGGATATTAATCTATTCTAATGGTTTACTGGTTAGGCGTCAATTTTAAGAGTGAGTTTGGTGTTAAAGACAGGAGAAAGCGGGTTGGGATAACAGCAATTTTTAATGAATGTCGGCGGATGAAACGTAAAAAGGTTATTCACCTTTCCGCAGCTCTTGGAGGAGGTCAGCACACAAGCTGTCGCTTAGTGGGGGTACCGGCTGATTAAGGAGTTCAGCGTTGAGGGGGGTAATCGAGATGTATCCCTGCTCTATTGCCCAGATATCGGTGTTCTCAGCGACGTTCCTGTTCAGCTTCTGTCGTACCAGCCAGTAGTATGCCTTCCGGCCGTCATGCCCCTCCTCAACAGTATCAATATGACTTTTGCTGGCGAGTTTGGTAATCCTTATCCCCCTGATTTCCTCTAGGGGTAAACTGGGTAGGTTGACGTTGAGTAAAATGTTGCTCTCTAGGGATTGGTCGGCTATCCACTTAGCCAGCTGTGCCGTCAGTGTGGCGGCGTTATCAAGATACTGGCTGTCTAGTGAGGCTATTGAGATAGCTAGGGCGGGGAAGCCGTGTAGATAACCCATTAAGGCAGATCCTACCGTTCCTGAGATAAGCACGTCATCGCCTAAGTTTGGCCCTGAGTTTATGCCAGAAATGACCAAATCTACCTTGTTATTAAGTAGTTTACCTAGGGCGAGGATTACGCTATCAATGGGTGTACCCTCTACCGAGAGGGTCTCTACTTCGGGCACTAAGGGTTTTACTTTCTGTACCCGGAGTGGCTGGCGCAGGGTAACGGCGGTGCCTGAGCCACTTTGCTCCCTATCCGGCGCCACGACCGTTATCTGGGCAATCTGCTTTAGCTCCCGAGCTAGCCTCCATAGCCCGGGAGCGAAGATGCCGTCATCATTGGTTAGCAGTATTTCCATGCCTCTTGCCGTGTGTCTGCATCCGCATTGAACCGTTTACGGTGTGAAGTTTAGCACGACCGGAATAATTACGGCAAACGATGCTGATTTAACATATTTAGTTCGCCTGGAACTACATGGTGCCGTCGGCATCAAGAACTAGGTCATTTGGCGTGGCTGCTCCGACTACCCTAGCTTCATCAACAAAATCTCCTCTCTCGATGACGAGTAGCTGGCAGCTCTGTTCACAAACTAGTAACCTGACGCCAGCGGCTATTTCCTGATCCATTATCTCCTTTACCGTTGGTAAACTGCCTTCCCTAACCTCATCTGCAGCCCCTGTCTTTACTACCGTAATCCTTTCGCCAAGGAAGTAAACCGTGCTTGGGAATCTTTCATTTGCCGCCAATTTATCCAAAGGAGGTGTCGGCAACAAAATAGGTTAGGTATCAGAGCTTGCGGTGGGGTTTTCCAAGGGTTTCATATTCCCAGTATCTGACGCTTCTTAGCCGCGAATTCCTCTTCAGTGATAATACCATTACTTCTTAGTGCTGCCAGCTGTTCCAGCTCTTCAATATAGGATACTGTACTCGGCTTAGGTTTGGGAACGATTGTCCTTGGAGCCGCCATCTTTGTCTCTATGGCCACTTTTATCCTATCAAACTCTGGCTGACAGGCACCTCTAAACATCACCGTATTCTCATCCCGAGACGGGTCAGTTCCCCGGGTTTCATTCCCGCCGAGCAAAGAAAAATGGATATAGCCACTGCCAAGCGTGGTCGCTCTCTTCAGACGTACCGAGGAGATCTGTGAAAATAATATGTCTTTCTGGCCCCTAAACCCCTGATTGAGAAAGGTTTTTTCCTCCTTCCGCTGTATGCGGACCCTGTCTTCTAGGAGTAACAGGCTAGCATTGATGCCTTCGGCTCTCATCGAGATGGGGCTCATGAGTTGTCCCTTGCCCTGTATTAGGCGTTGACCCTGTTCAATTGAGGCAGCGAATTCGTCAAGATAACTCTGTCTTTCTTCCGGCGTGAGACTCATTTTCTTTAGTCCGTCTACTCTCACCTAAACGAAATCTGGACTAGCTGGCTATGCCACTAATTATTATAACAGAATAACCTGCTTTATAACACATGGCTAGCCGTATGCCAAGAGTAAACAGGATTAATCTTGCCTTTAAGGTCTCACCTACCCCACCGGAGAGGGGGTGCTGGGGTGTCTAGTGAAAAAAAAACAGGGTTTACCGTAAAACTAAGTGACAATTTTGAAGCCCGAGGCATCTTAAGGAAGGAGACAAGCAACTATCAGGTAGGTTGCCAGCGGGAGAGAGGGGGCTAAGTGGGGAATAAAAGATGCTCTATTCCGAGGTCGCGCTACTTGACAAGTTGATATATAGACTAGCGGAAGGAATGAGCCTGGTGCCAATAACTGTTTCTAGTCCGGTTCCACAAGTAGGCATACCGTTCCCTATTAGACAAGGTAAGCCATCTTACTCGGAACCAGAGCCTTCTTAGGTAATTAACCTTTGTGGCATTCATAGTAGCGCCTCCTCTCCTAGCTGCCAGGCTGATATGGCAGCACTAATCAACAGCCACCTCCGGTTAGTCAAAAAATGACAGATGACTATATAATGGCCCCAAAACTGACAGTTGTCAATAACCCGTTAGAACTAGTGCCTCCTTCGGGGGTGCCTTTTCTGGTCAGGAGAGTGCCACAAACGCTGTCCAATATCAGGTTAACCTAGCCCGTACGGTCAGTGTCTGACCACAGATGATGAAAGTCTATTTCTCCTCAAGTTCAGCGAAATCACCGAAGACTATCCCCACCCGCTTACGATTTAGCCGTAGAGTTCGAATAAGCGTTGACGATCGTATGGTTGAATCTTATAATTCGAGGAAAGATTAGAAAGGAGTATCAGATGTCTCAGGACAGGCTCTCAGTAGTACTAAGGATACTTGATAGCGAGTCGCAGCTTATAGAGCGCGCCGATCGAAAAGCGATTGCGTTATTGTCTATCTTGGGCGTGTTTATGGTCTTTTTCCTCGTCTACTACCGCTTGGTTCCGGTAAGGCCAGTCACGGTCGCTTTAACTGCGTCCTATTTTGTTTTAGCGATATTAGCCATAGCGAGCTTGGTCATGACGGTGCGTCCTAGAATCTATCGCCGGAAAGAGGCGGAAAGCCGGGGTGCAGATAATACGCCTTCGTGTGACCCCGCATTTTTTGGTGAAATATGCAAATTCTCTAGTCTATCGGCCTATAGAAAGGCGCTTGAGGATATGGCGAGTGATGAATTAAACATCTTTAATATCTATACAGGACAGATCTTTAATCTAGCTCAAATAAATACTGTAAAATACAGGCATTTGCAACGCGCCACATTCATCACTATCGCCGCACTGGCGGTAGAACTTAGTATCATTATTTACCTGTTTGCTAGTTACATGGGAGTGGGCATAATGCCTCCGATTATCTGACGCTGTGATTACTATCAGAGATTCCAGCGGGGTCTTAATCTGTTAGGCTAGTCTAATAGACAGGCAGACGGACTTTGTCACGGTATCCATATGAGTCGTGCCTGAGCCAGCGACGGGATACGGGCAGTTAGTGGCGATTATCTCACCCCCGGGCCGGCTTTTGACCCGTGGCGGTAAAGCCCCAGAAATTCTTATCGATAGCCCAATTCTGGAGCTTGGTTCTGCTGAGCAGGGCCTGAATCTCGCTAACCGTGTAAGAGGCCTCGATTGCCGATAGGCAGGTGGGACGCATTTCCTCTGGCTGAGTTTGAGCCCATAGAAACCGCTTGACCCGAGGCCTCATGTCACGTCTGAGGTCAACAATACAGTATCGGCCACCTGACCTTAAAACCCGGTTGATTTCATTAAGGATCGGTTCCGGGTGTGCCCATTCGTGTAAGGAGCAGTTAGAAAAGACAGCGTCGAAATGCTCATCTTCAAACGGCATCTGGCTGGCATCTGCCTTGACATACTCAACCCTATCTGATAAGCCATATTGGTTAGCGTGCTTTCTGGCGGTGGCTATCATACTCTCATCAATATCCAGACACTTCAGGGTAGTGCCCTCGGTACTCTTGAGCCACTCCAGCCCAAGGTATCCCGGCCCGGAGCCAACCTCAAGAACCAGCCCAGAGGTAATCCCGCTTCTTATGATCGGCACCAGATACTGGGCTTTGAGCCAGCCTTCAGTCAACATGAAGTGCGTCATATCATCATAGATTTGGGCAAAAAAGCCTCGCCTCTCCTTGAGGTCGGTCTGAGGTGTTCTCGCCTCTGTCATCTTAGCCTCCGTATTTTGGGGTTGGGGTTTTTAATCATCTCGCCTCTTTAGCTAGCAGAGAAGGCTTCTTACCTTCCTCTACCGCCAGCAACTCTTTGGGGGAGCCCTCGAAGATAGCTCGGCCATCTTCAATAACGTATCCCCTGTCAACGATATTAATAACCCGCTCAAGCTTTTGGTCAATCAAAAGGACGGCAACCCCCCGCTCCCGTAGCTCAGCAATTGCCCTAACCACCTTTTTTACCAGTTTGGGGGCCAGCCCTAGGGTGGGACAATCCAGCAGGAGCAATTTCGGGCTAGACATGAGGGCCCGGCCGATGGCCAGCATTTGCTGTTCCCCTCCGGAGAGGGTCCCCGCATACTGCCTCCGCCTCTCTTCAAGAACCGGGAAAAGCTGATATACAATCTGAATATCCGCCGCTATGCCGTCTTGCCCATCTTTGCCACGTCGGTGGTAAGCCCCCAGGATGAGGTTATCGCTGACACTCATCGCCGGGAAAAGCAACTTCATTTCATCCACGTAGGATATGCCTATTGAGACTACCTTATCTGGGGGCAGGCTATGAATCGGGAGCTTACCGAAGAGTACCTCGCCGCCAACTACCGGGATAAGACCGCAAGCTGCTTTCAGCACCGCCGTCTTACCGGAGCCATGATGCCCGATAAGAACGACAATTTCTCCCTGCCTGACATGGAGAGACACACCACGCAGGGCCGGCACCGACCCATAACTAGCCTGGACATTATTCATCTGTAGTAGAGTGTCATTTTCTCGCATTACGATATTAGCTCCCCTCGTCCTCCAACTGCTCGCCACCCAGGTAAGCATCTATCACCCGCTTGTTCTTCTGTATCTCAATCGGGGTGCCCTCGGCAATCTTCTCCCCATAATCGAGAACAATTACCTGACTGGCAATCCCCATTAATATATCGGTTAGATGCTCCACAATCAAGATGGTCATCCCCTGACTCTGAAGTTCGAAAATCAACTGATTCAGCTTATCTACTTCGTCTGACAGGAGCCCACTGTAAGGCTCGTCCAGAAGTAGTAGCTCGGAACCGGTAGCCAAAGCCCGGGCCAGTCCCACGAGCTTCTGTTGGCCCCAAGAGAGACTACCGGGGGGGCTTGAGGCCTTCTCTCTTAAGCCCACCAGGGATAGCTGTTTCATGGCGGCCTCAAAAATACTCTGCTCATCAACCCTGGCTCGAGCTAATCTCAGTCCAGAGCTCATGAAGTCGGTCTTCGCCTGCAAGTGGCAACCAACCATAACATTCTCGACAACTGTCATATTACGGAAGAGCTGTATATCCTGAAAAAGCTGGCTTATACCAAGTGCAGCGGTTTGGTGGGGGGTCATTCCATTTATCTTTTGCCCCTTGAACCAGATTTCCCCCTCAGCGAGGGGCAGCAGTCCGCTAATAATCTTTAGTAGGGTAGATTTCCCGGCTCCGTTGGGGCCAATCATAACCAGAATATTCCCACGGGCAACCGAAAAGCTCACCTTTTTGAGGACGGTAAGAACGCCAAAGGACTTGGATACATTGCTTACCTCAAGCAGGCGCGTATCATCGGTGCTTCTTTCTCGCCTCCTTCGGGGCATGATTACGGTCCTGATACCGGCTAGGTTAGCTTTCATCTAACACTGCCCTCTTCCTGGGTGCTGCTCTACGCACTATTGAAATTAGCCCCTGAGGCATAAAGAGCAGGGCCACCACTAAGATGATACCATAAGCAATGAGCTCGTAGGAACCACTGAGACCACCAACTAGGACCGGGATGGATTCCCGTAACAGCTGACGTAAACCCACGATGAGACCAGCTCCAAGAAAAGCACCCCAAGGACTTGACCGGCCGCCAATAATGGCCATTAGGGCTACCATGGCAGAAAGCTGCACCATAAAGGTACCGGGTTCTATGATCCGGGTGTAATGAGCATATGCACTGCCGGCTAGGCTAGCATAGACTGCACTCAGGACAAAAACCCACACCTTGTATTTCGTTACGTCAACTCCTACAACTTGGGCCGCATCCTCGCTACCGCCGGCATGGACATTCAGCGCCCTTAGGGCCCTCCCTGGCCGAGAATCAGACAGGTTCAAGGAAAAGATGAGCAGCAGAATGGCTATTATCCATATCAGGTAGTAATTAAAGAATAGATTTTGGGAGGTAAAGGGGCCCAGTGACAGGGGCGGGATGCTCATCATGCCCATAGCACCGCCCGTCAGGTCTATCAGGCTGCTAACCAGATGATAAAACACCAAATTCAGGGCCAGGGTTACCCCAGCCAGAATAAGACCGTGCAGCTTGAACATGAATCGGCCGATAAAGGCGGCGATACCCCCGGTAATAAGCGCCGCCAGAAAGAGGGCTGGCCAGGGATCAAAGTCATACTTTGTGGTCAGGATGCCGGAAATATAGGCGCCACAGCCAACAAAGGCAGCGTGCCCCAAAGATATCTGACCAGCCAGACCCATAAGCATAATAAGCCCCATGGTTATGATAGAATAAAGCCCAATATCCACCATAACCGTGAGAGGGTAGGGGCTAGCTCCCAGGGGTATGGTCAGCAGGACGATAGCAAACAGGGCAAGCACCAGATTCTGGCGCTTTGCCGTCGCCACCCTTTTAGGTATTTCTTTAATGACCCTGGTGTTGGCTAACATCCTTATCCTTTTCCGGCGGTAACTAATAAGCCACGGCGTCGAGATAGAAAGATGACCACCAAAATTAACGGAGCGATAGCATTATGATACCCGCCCGGTATCACTCCCGCCGTTATTGCCTCAATCATTCCATAAATAAAACCACCCAGTATGACACCTTCAGCCCTGGTTATCCCCCCCACAAAGGCAGCCAGGAGCCCCTTAGCGGCTAGTGGTAAGCCCATGCTATAGGAAGTCATCGTTAGAGGGGTTATCAGGGCACCGACGACAGCACCCAGACCGGCAGCCAGAATGAAGGAGAACAGGGCCATTCTCTCTATGCTTATCCCCATCAACCTTGCCCCTAGGGGTTCATTGGCACAGGCGCGCAGGGCTTTGCCTTGGATGGTACGCCCAAAATAGAGGAACAGTCCGATCACCATGAGCAGGGTAATCCCGATAACCCAGGGGGTCTGCCCGAAGATAGTTGCTCCCCACAGCTGAATACTCGGCGTGTCCAAGAATGCGGGCAGAATCCTGAATTCCCATCCCCAGACACGGAGTGCCACTCCCTCGATAATGAAGCTAAAACCAAGGGTAAGGAAGACCTTGGTCGCGCCCGAGGCGTTCCGCGCCGGGTAGATAATAAACCGGTAGAACCCGGCGCCGACCAAGCCCGTAATTACCACCGCCAAAGCGATGCTGGCCGGGAGCGGTATGCCCATGGTGTAGAAGCTAACCGTGAGCATGCCACCGAGCATCACAAACTCGCCCTGAGCTAGGTTAAGCACCCGGGTGACACTATAAACTACGAAAAAACCCAAGCCCAGGGCGGTATAGATACTGCCCAGATTTAAGCCACTAAAGAAGATCTGCAGAGCAGTCGAAAAGTCCAAGCTGCCCCCGATGAATATTTGCTAAGCGTACCACACGCTCTATGGTGCGAGAACCATCTCGCCATCCCTGAAGGTAACTATGACCAAAGTCTGCTCAACCTGACCAAAATGGTCCTCCGGCGACATAGTATAAACGGAGGTCAAGAGTTGGAGTTTCTCGGTACTCTCAAGGGCATCCCTCAGTTGGCTCCTGATTTCCGTCACATCAGTGGAGGTTGTCCCCACCCTCTTTAAGCCATCCTCAATAAACGTGATGTACTGGGCACCGAGCATCTGCCACAGGGAAGGACTATGGTCATAGCTTTCCGTGAAGAGCTGAGTAAAGTCACGGTATAGCGCTTTGTAGCGGTCGCTGTCGGGGAGCTGCTCCCAGATGTCCATTTTAGTTGTGGAAGCCAAGAGAGGAGGCTCCATCTTATAGTATTCCCCAAACGATGCTAGCGCGTCTGGCATTACCTGCGGTGGTGTAGCCATAATGGGAAGCGAGATACCCAATTCTCTGGCCTGCTTAACCGCCATGCTAGCGGTAGGGCTGCTTCCCCAGACAAATATCAATTGAGCTTCAGAGTTCTTGATGTTGGTTAACTGGGTGGTTAAATCAGTAGCCCCGGGGTCAAAATACTGCTCCTCAACAATAGTCAGATTGTAACTCGGGCTGCGCTGAGGCAGGTATACCTTGCCACCCTGACCATAGCCACTGTTTTCTAGCAGCGTGGCATACTCAGAAATACCCATCTCCTGGCTCATGTATTCAAGGCTTAGCGCAATGTAGTTATCCTCCGTTCCAGCCGGTCGGAAGACCCATGCCCCAAGCTGATCATCGAGCAAACCTGTCCCAGAGAGTATCACCGTCGGCACCCCTGACTCATTAGCCACCGGCACTATGCTCATCCCTAGAGCCGTTACCGTGCCCTCTATAAGAGCATGGACCTGGTCTACCTCGATAAGCTTCTTGACCACCAGGGTTGTCTCGGTAGCCTCGCTTTTGTTGTCATAGATGACAACCTCCAGCGGGATGCCGTTTACACCACCTGCCTCATTGATACTATCGACCATGAGCTCCATGCCCTCCAAAAACTGGGACCCCAGGCCGGCATAGCTTCCTGTCTGAGCGACAGCAACGCCTATCTTGTAGGATGCTACCGACTCAGCTTTCTTACAGGACACTAGTCCGCCGATGAGGAAGGCAGCCGCCACCAGTCCGAGAACTATTTTTTTGGTCACCACTTTACCTCCTCTGGTATTTGTTAAACTGTTAAGTATTATACCAAATGCTACAGAGGTGAACCATCAGCATTTTACATTTTATAGCGAACCCTGCCTGTACAAAGAACCTAGCCACTATTTAGGGCAGGGGAACCATCTCACCGTCTCTGAAGGTAACCAGCACCATCCTCCATTCTGTCTGACCAAAGTGGTCTTCGGGGGACATGGTATAAATACCAGTGTATAGCTGGATGTGGTTAGTTTGCTCAAAGGCATCCCTGATCTGGCCTCTGGCTTCTTCTAAATCGAGCTGTCCGACATTTGCCCTCTTCAGGCCGTCCTCAATAAACAGGATGAACTGCCCACCCAGAAGGCCCCACATGGATGCCCCGTGGCCGTATCTGGCCTCAAACGCTTCCGCAAACTCTTTATACTTCGCCTTATCAGGGTCAGTGTCATCCAGATACTGCCATATGTCAAACTTCGAGGTGCTCGCCACAAAAGGCGGCTCCATCTCAAAGTACTGTCCAAATTCAGCCACCAAGTTGGGAGCCACATTAGGTGGCGTACCAACAATCGGCAGGCTAATACCCATCTCCCGGGCCTGCTTGATGGCCAGCGTTGCCACCGGAGTGCCACCCCATAGGAAGATAGCCTCAGCCCCAGAATTTTTTATGTTAGTTAGCTGGGGAGTCAGGTCGGTGGCCGTGGGGTCAAAATACTGCTCCGTGGCGATGGTCAGATTATAGTCCGGGCTCATCAGGGGCAGAAACAACTTTCCCCCTTCACCAAAAGAGGAGTTCTCGATCAGCGCGGCATAGCGGGAAATGCCCATCACCTGCAAATACTCGAAGTTAAGGGTAACGTAAGATGCCTCCGTTCCGGTGGGCCGGAAAACCCAGTCACCGAGCTGGTCATCGTACATTGTCGTTCCGGTGAGTATAGCCGCTGGTACCTTATTCTCATTAGCTATCGGCACCAGACTCATGGAGGTACCGGTAGCGGTGGCGGAAGTCAGAACGTGGACTCTGTCAACATCTATCATCTGCTTAGCCGCCAGGGTTGCCTCAGTTGCCTGACTCTTATCATCGTAAATTACGAGCTCAAGAGGGATTCCATTTATGCCACCAGCTTCATTGACCTTATCGGTCATTAGCTGTAACCCCTCCAGGGCTTGCAGTCCCAGCCCGGCATACTGGCCCGTCTCCGAGGCAACGATGCCTAATTTATAGGACGCCACCGGCTCAGTTTTCTTACACGACACCAGCCCGCCAATGATTAAAACCGCTGACATGATAACCATAATTACTCTCTTGATCATTTAATATGACCTCCTTCCTAACACGAAACTATTCATTAACAGCATCCCTGCGGCATCATCTTGAACACCGTGGTAGCTGCTGATAAACCGCTATTTACGAAATAATAATCTATCTCAGTCTGCTGCCCACCAACTAAATTTAATAACTCCCAGCCCATCATGGTGTGTTACCGTTGGGTAGACGGGGGTGATAAAGCATTCGGCACAGGGAAACCGGGAAAAAGCCAGCGCTCTAAGCTCCTCGGCTTCAGTCAGGGCGTCGGTATGATTTATAGCTACGTTTAACCTTCTCCCGTTACTTCGCTCACTTACTGTTTCAAACAACTTTTTCAGCGCTTGTTCTCGAGTTTTACACCTAACTAGGGGCGTCATCTGCCCTTCAGTGGATGCGGCTACCTCAAGCAGCGCTGTGTTGGTAACCTTAGAACCTGCCCAGCGGAGAGCCTTATGTATCCTACCCCCCTTAGCCAGAAGAGAGAGGTCGTCAATCAGCGAAATCATGCTGACTCTACTTACCAGATTATTAGTCATTTCGGAGACCTCGGCTAGGCTCTTACCGTCCGCGGCAGCTCTGGCAGCTTCTATAGCAATGAGCATCTGGGCCCCGCAAACCGTGCGAGTATCTATGACTGCAATGGCAGTTTGAGGTAGCTGCTCTTTGACCTTTTTTCTCGCCTGTATTGCAGTATTAAACATCATCCCAAACTTTGAGCTGTAGCATAGGTATAAAATAGACTCCGCCCTCTGGCTTAACTCTCGGAATGTTTGCGCGAAATAGCCTATTGAGGCAGATGAAGAGGTAGGCACATCGCCGCCTTCCTTCCACTTCGGTATTTGCCGATAATACCACTGAAGGTCTATCTCGGTCTCGAGATATTGTTTACCATCTATGATTATCGTTAACGGTACTAGTTTAATATCGTAAGTGTCCGCTAGTTCCTTAGTCATCTGTGAGACGGTATCGGTCATGACGGCAACTTTCTTCAATATGACCTCCGCTTATGCCATTTCACCATAGTGACTATGCCCGGCGCGTGGCTGTTTTGGTTTGCCGTGCCTCACCCAGTACGTTGGCTACAAACTCCAGGGGTATCCGGCTTCTCTTCGCTATCCTCATCACTGCTTCCCGAAGGAGGCTGTTTAGAAGCCCGGCATCCTTACATTTGGGCAGAAGGGAAGCGAAGGCACTCTGTAGTTCGGTAATCGAGGCTTCCTCCTCGTGCAGCTCAAGACACTGCTCACAATCAGCGGCAGCCTCAATAAGGTCACGCAGGCTATCCTGAAGTAGCTCTCCCTGCCGGGCAAGAAATCTCTTGGCGCGCCCAAGCTGCTCTCGGTTAACCTTTAGGCTATAAACAATCGGATCATCCATCTCCCCCTCCTTTAAAGGGGTCTACAAAAGGTGTGACAAAACATACTATACTTGGGTAGACGGCCCTTGTCAATAGTCAAAATCGGTCAACATTAGCTCTGGCAACACTTCACGGGGGCCTAAAAAAGGGTATTGACCCGATAGGTATGCTTCAGGTATCATCTGCAGTATGCGTATCGAGAGGGAGGGCTAGGTAGTGAAAAAGGTAGCCGTCATGACTGATACTGTAAGCTATATGCCAGAACAGGTCGCTAGGGAGAATGATATCACCGTCGTACCGGCCTATGTTATCGTGGGCGGTAAATCACATCGCGAGAGTGAGATTGACCTTGCCTGGTTTTATAAGCAAGCACCTGAGTGGAAGGAGGCAGACAGACTCCCAACAACTTCGTCTCCGTCTATAGATGACTTTCTAGTTGCCTACCACAAACTGAGCCAGCAGGCTGATGGTATTGTATACATCGCCTATAGCAACAAGCTTGGCATGGCGGTAAGTGCAGCTTCACAAGCCAAGGCGCTGGCCCAAGATGAGCTGCCCCAAACCACTATAGAAGTGGTTGATTCCCAGAGTGCCTGTGGTGCCCAGATGCTGGTTGCACTGGAGGCAGCTAGGGCTGCTGCCGCCGGCAAGAGTTTCTCTGAGGTTGTTAAGGTAGCCAAGAATCTGGTAGAGAAGGTGACCTTTGTTTTCATATCTGATGACCTTTACTATCTGTCCAAGGGAGGCAGGATACATCGGGCTCGTCCATGGGCGGCCTCAAAAATAACCAACTCGGTACTTCTGGAGATGGACGCTAGGACTGATGGGCAGAATACCCCTATGGCAAGATGCCGAACCAAAGGCGAGGCCCTAAAGACACTGTTTGATGTGGTGGAACAGCAGAGCGGTAGCCGGAAACTGCACGTGGCGATAAATCACGCCGATGTGCCGGCAGAGGCTGAGGAACTGAGAAAAAAGGCCTTAACTAACTTCCAGTGTAGTGAGGTTTTCATCAGTCATATCGGGCCGCTGGTAACAACTCACACAGGGGTGGGAAGCCGCATGTTTTGCTGGTGGGCTGAGGAGTGACCGGGGCTAGGCTATGATTGTAAGGTGGTGTATAATTTAGTGTATTAAACAATACCCACGTTACCTCAAATACCATTTCTGTTTCCAGGCAGCTTGAGTATCTTTAGGACTGAAATTATATAAATGGAGGTTCAACATGAAAAAGGTTGCCATTAGTTGTGATGGGGGAACCGTATTACCCAAAACGGCAGAGAAGTACGGTGTTACCGTAATTCCCTGTCCGATTATTATGGATGGCAAGCAGTACCTAGAGCCAGAGGTAAACATGGATGAGCTTTACACCACATTAGATAACAGGGAGAACCTGCCCACGACCGCGATAGCTAATCCCGAGGAGTTTGCCCAGCATTTCACTAGGCTCAGCCAGGAAGCAGAGGCTATCCTGCACATATGCCAAACGCCCGTCTTTACCGCGCTCTATCAGAATGCCCTGCAAGCTAGGGAGATGCTTAGCGAAAAGTTACCCAAAACAAGGATTGAAGTAGTTAATTCATTTACCGCTGGCATAGGCCCCATCACTCTGGCCATCGGGGCAGCCAAAGCCGCTGCCCAAGGCAAGGGTATGGATGAGGTTAAGGAGGTCGTGAATTCCATCATACCACGGCTCAGCTTTATCTCTAATCGTGATACCCTCTTCTACCTTGATAAGGGCGGCCGGATATGTGAGGCCCGCGATTGGGCTAAAGCCGAACCAGCCAATAGCTTTCGGGCCATCCTTGAGGTTAATGCCGCAACCGAAGGCGTTTTCAAACCCCTAGCCAGGGTCAAGACCCTGACTCAGGTAATGGAGAAGTTCCTTGAGATAGCCAAAGAGAGAAGCGGGGACGGGCAAAAATTACACGGGACCTTTGGCTATTCCCGAGGTGCCGAAGAGCGCGTTAGCAAACTGAAGGAGATGCTCCTCTCTGAGCTTCAATTTGACTGGCTCTATGCTGCTGAATATTCAGCAGCGGTAGTGGTGCATAACAGCCGGGGACAAATGGACCTTGCTTTCTACACCCTGCCAAGCTAGGTTATATGTTCACGCTAGTCAAGACCTAGGGGCAGGTGGCGTTACAGGATGGGGAAATCGGGTCTCACGACCTGTGTGAAGGTAATACTCCGCTCCCTTTGCCCCTAGATGTCTCCCATGATAAGATGACAGGTAGTCATTGCGGCTAATGGTATCTCATTAGTGCCCGCTAGCCTCATGAATAAGGGAGAGGATGCTGGAACATGAAGCGAGTAGTCGTTACCGGAATGGGGGTTATTTGTCCTATCGGCTTAAACATAGCGAAGTTCGGGACAAACTTGGTGGCGGGGAAATCAGGTATCGACCGTATTAGCTGTTTTGACACTACTAACTCTGCGGTAAAAGTAGCTGGCGAGGTAAGGAACTTTGACCCGACCAAACATATGGACCTAAAGACAGTCCAGCGCACCCGGCGGGCGATTCACTTTGCCATCCCGGCTACCAAAGAAGCCGTGGCTCAAGCCAACTTGGACATGACTCAAGAGCCACCAGAACGGGTGGGTGTTGTTTCCTCTACTACGATGGAGGATGACTATACAGTACAACGACAATGGGTATCCTCAAACCCAAACACGAAGTCAAGACGAGTTGACCCGCTGTTTTTTACCAAGGCAGCACCCAGCGCCGTCTCTCTACAAGTAGGCATGCTCCTCAGAGCCAGAGGCCCCAATACCAGTGTCAACAGCCTCTGTGCCAGTGGCACTGATACTATCGGCACCGCCCTGAATTTCATCCGCTTTGGCTATGCTGATGTCATGATAGCCGCTGCCTCTGATGCCTCACTGGACGAAACAACCATCTCCGCGCTGAGTGTCTTGGGCTCCCTGACCAAAGAGCCCGACCCGGATAAGGCAAGCCGGCCCTTTGACCTGAACCGCAGCGGCTTTGTCTATGGGGAAGGGTGCGGGGTACTGGTGCTGGAGAGCCTGGAGCATGCCCAGAAGCGAGGCGCCCCAATTCTGGCTGAGGTGGCGGGGGCTGCCTGGACGTTCGATGCCCATGATGCCACCGCCCCCAATCCAGAAACCGAAGCCTTGGCTATGATGAGTGCCCTCAAGGACGCCGGGGTAAGCCCGGAGGAGGTGGACTACATCAATGCCCACGGTACCAGCACCAAGCTGAACGATGTCAGTGAGACCCGGGCTATCAAGATGGCCTTTGGAGACTGCGCCTACCAGATTCCCATAAGTGCCCATAAGTCTATGTTTGGGCATATGATCACGGCTGGTGGTGCCGTTGAGTCGATTGGTGCCATACTGACCATAAATAAGGGCATCATTCCGCCCACGATACACTACGAGACCCCGGATCCGGACTGCGACCTGGACTATGTGCCCAATGTGGCTCGGGAGGCAGAGGTAAATATCTGTCTCAAGGATAGCTTTGGCCTCGGGGGACAGAATTGTTGCCTCGTCCTCAAAAGGTTTAAGGGTTAATGGCAATCGTTCGTAGCGTGGGTTGAGGTATAGGGAGACGGCTTTTGACCGGAGTTAGACGGAGAGTGAGGATAGCCATTGATGCCATGGGGGGCGATTACGCTCCTCAGGAGATAGTCCAAGGCGCTGTAGCAGCCGCCGGGAGAGATAAGGGTGTCGAACCGATACTGGTTGGGCCGCTTGATATTCTGGAGAAGGAACTAGCCAAGTACGATACCGGGGGACTAGCGATTCGCTGCGCTCCTGCTGATGACTTCATTAAGAAAGGGGAAAATCCGGCTCTGGTTGTCCGGCGTAAACCCAATTCCTCGATAGCCGTCGCCACCAGGATGGTGAAGGCGGGAGAGGCTGATGGCCTGCTTGGAGCTACCGATACTGGCGCCCTGATTGCTAGTATCATGCAGTATCTGGGTATGATAGCGGGCGTAGACCGTCCGGTATTTGGTGGTGCCCTTCCCGGCTTTGCTCCCAAAACCGCCATATTCGACCTGGGGGCGAATATGGACTGTAAACCACAGCACCTCTTAAACTTCGCCATCATCGGTACGGTTTATGCCCGGAAGTTTATGAATATCCCCCACCCCACTGTGGCTCTGTTGAATATTGGGGTGGAGGAGGGTAAGGGTAACCAGCTAGCCAGGGAAGCCTACAGCCTCTTAAAGAGGAGCAGGCTAAATTTCATCGGCAATATAGAGGGTGACCAGATCAGGAGCGGGCTGGCCGATATCGCTATCTGCGATGCCTTCGTGGGCAATATAGTGCTTAAACTGATTGAGTCCTTAGGGCTGTTTGCCGATTCAGACGGACCGGGGGCCTATCGTGACCTGGGTGGTGGCATTATCTGGGGAGCTAGCGGTATTGTGAGAAAAATGCACGGCAGTAGCCGGGCTCATCATGTAGCCGTAAAAATAAACGATGTTAAGCAGGTGGTTGAAGTAGACCTGATCGGTACCCTCAAATCAGAGTTCGCCAGAATCATGAAGGAGCTAAAATAAGCTAGTGCCCAGAGTGCCGTACCCTAAGGCAAGGGTTACTGGGATAAGAAACTAACTAGAGAGGGATAAGGAAATTATAGTCGCTATCGTCGTGGTGGCCATTCTGGGTTCCATAGCCGCCCTTACCTATCTTGTCCCCTATAAGAGAACCCATAAGCGATGGGCTGAGATTCAAGAAATCCTGGCTGACCTGAAATCACTAGAGCCGCACCCGAATTACCAGGAGGCAGTGAGAGTCAATGTTGAGTTCTTCAGGGCAATCCGGTGCCCCTTCAGTTATCTATGGTGGTTAGCCTTCCGGGCACCCAAACTGAGGAGAAACCGGACTAAGCTCGTTGAGATCATTGACCTGCCCTTTCCCAAGTGGCAAAAGGAGGTCTTGGAAACGCTCTCCTGGTTTGAGGTCTGGATGCGAATTCTAGTTCCGATCCGGCAACAGATTATTCGGGAACTGGTAAGGCTTAAGAAAACTAAGCAAGAGCCTATCGTAGTCGCTAGTATCGGCTGTGGGGGTATGGAGCTGGAGAGACAGGTTATCTATCAACTTCTGAGAAAGCGCTTTGACCTTCCGGTAATCTTTGTCGGCGTTGATTCTTCTCCGGCTAGCTTTGAGGTGGCCACCGCAAAGTTTAGGAAGCTAACCGCTAAGGGGCTGGTCCAGATAAAAACTGCCTCTCACCTGGGGAATGATGACCTGAACCAGCTTAAGGCTGAGGCGGCTTCCCAGAAATTACTGCTGGTGTTTTTAGAGGCCGATGCCTTTGACCTAGAAGGGCTTGCTGAAGACTCCTTTGACCTTGTCTATCACACTCGACTGCGGCATCACCTAACGCATGAAGAGGGTGGGAGGCTAGACAAATTCGCTTCCCATCTAGCCCCCCGGCTCGTGGAATTGGACGACCTATTCAGTGTCTTGGGTATTATCCTGATTAGCGTCTTCGTGTGGCGTTTTCCGGCGGTGCTGAATGGAGCGGTTTTCAGCTATCTTAAGGACTTCTCCAGGAAGGAAGTTTTGGCCAAGAGGGAGGGGGGTTGGGAGGTTGATTTCTCCCGAAAACCCTTTTCGTGCTACCTGAGAGTCCACAATAAGGTAGGCCCACCCACCCCAGCCGGACATAGCGCTGGAACGTGATATAATAACTCGATGAGCCTTATAGGAGGGCGAAGTGTCAAAGAGGCTAACGGTTATCCCGGAGCAGTGTTGCGGTTGCCGCATCTGCGAGCTGGTCTGTGCCATCAAGCACTTCAACGTGAACAACCCCCAGAAGTCAGCGATACGGGTGCTCAATATGTACCCCCATCCGGTAATAAGGATGCCCATTGTCTGCAGCCAATGCAAAGCTCCGGTGTGTGCTCAGGTATGCCCGACCGATGCCCTGAAATGGGTTAACGGTGTCGTTGAGCTTGATGAGGCGGAGTGCATTTCCTGTGACAAGTGCGTAGAATCCTGTCCTTTCGGAGCCATCTATGCCCACGAAGACTGTGAACTGCCTATCAAGTGTGATATGTGCGGTGGGGACCCGGAGTGTGTCAAAATATGCCCGACGCGAGCGCTCAGACTGCTGCCGGAGGCCGTCCTTGGCGAAGCCAAACGTATTAGCAATATCTTAAGCTACACCGCCATGAAGGAGATTGAGCTGTATGAAAAGGGTGAGAAGAAGGTAATCCGCTACGCCGAGATCGGTAAGGAGGAGCTATGAGCCCAAGATCAGGGTACTTTAAGAAACACCTCTGCGTCGACCTAAGCGAGGGCACCATCGCCTATCTCGATCTTTCGGACACATTTCTGGAAAGGTATATTGGGGGGCGCGGTTTTGGAGCCAAACTGGTCTGGGACAACCTACTTAAGCATAACTTCAAGATAGGCCCCCTCGGTCCCGAAAACGTTCTGGTGGTCGCCCCCGGCCCCCTGACAGGAGTCTACCTGCCCTCATCGGGTAAAAATTCCTTTGTCAGCATCTCACCGGCTACTGGTATATATGGCGATTCCTCCATGGGTGGTAGCTTCGGCGTCGAATTAAGGCAGGCCGGCATCGATGTCCTCTCGATTACGGGCAGAGCCCCGGAACTAGCCGTCCTTTCTATTGAGAACGACCAAGCCAGGATATTACCCATGCCTGAGCTTAAGGGCAAGACCTGTCTTCAGGCGGAAGGCATGATAAAGGAGCGCCTGGGAACCCAAGCTGCCCATGTGGCTGCCATCGGCGTTGCCGGCGAGAATCTGGTTGGGTTTGCCAGTATCAACTCGGATTGGAGCCGTAATGCGGGTAGAGCTGGTATGGGAGCGGTCATGGGCTCAAAGAACCTTAAAGCGATTGTGGTTCAGGGGAATAGGGACCTGCCCGTCCATGACATGGCCGGGCTGGTAAACGAGGCCGACCGAGCCTATAAGTATATGAGAGAACACCCCTTTTTCAAAATGTGGCAGAGTCAGGGGCTGATGAACGTCGTGGATTACGCCAACGAGACCGGGATTCTACCGACCTTTAATTTTAAGGACAGCGTCTTCGCCAAGACCGGGCAGATTAATGGCGACACCATGCTGAGCCAATATAAGATAGGGGACAGTGGCTGCTTCGCCTGCCCCATGTGCTGCGGTAATATCTGTCTCGTCAAGAGCGGCAAATATGTGGGTACGGTAACTGAGGGACCGGAGTATGAGACGTGCGCCATGCTGGGACCGAATCTGGGCATCGATGACTTTGCCGCCATACTAGCTATAGCCCAGCGCTGTGACGAACTGGGCATGGATACCATTTCTACTGGCAGCATCGTCGGCGCCGTGATAGAGGGTTACGAGAAGGGAATTCTTTCACTTGCCGACCTTGACGGCAGAGAAATCACCTGGGGGGACGAGGACGGCATCTTAGAACTGATTGAGAAGACCGGTAAGCGTCAGGGTATCGGGGGCATTCTGGCTGACGGTTCCCGGGGTGTTATTGCCCGGTGGCCGGAAATGGACCGGCTCATCCTGCAAGTTAAGGGACTCGAGCAATCGGCCTACGACAGTCGGGCCAGTATTTCCATGGCTCTTGCCTACGCTACCTCGGACATAGGAGCCCATCACACCCGCGCCTGGACAATCGCCAAGGAAATGGAGGAGGGTCGGAACTGGACCGATGAAGAGAGAGTCAACATCGTCATCTATCACCAGAAATTGCGTCCGCTATTTGATATGCTCGGTGTCTGCCGACTTCCCTGGATTGAACTGGGGCTAAATGAGCTCCACTACGAAAAGTTCTACGATTGCGTCACGGGCAGGGAATTAACCCTGGAGCAACTCTTAGAGCTGTCCAATGACATCTATGACCTGACTCGTCTCATGAATACCCGGCTGGGTATCACTCGCAAGGACGATAGCCTTCCCTACAAGGTCTGGGCAAACCCTCCCCTCACCGGTCCCAACGCGGGTAAGGTGATCGATAGACAAGACTTCCAAAGGATCCTCTCTCTGTACTATCAGAAACGGGGCTGGAACGATGACGGTATCCCACCAGCCGCTGTGGCTGAGAAGCTGGCAGCGAAGCAGGCTTAAAGCGGGAGACTATAAGCACCCGGGGAAAACTGGGCGATAGTGGACGGCAGGTAGAACCAGAACCCTTGAGCTGGCTTTCAGCCTTTAAGTCATTTAGCTTAAATATATTAGTCGAGACTCGCATCAAACCAACCTAGAAAAAGTCAATAATCGGCTTTCCCAAATTGTCGTAGCCTAAGTCACGTGATAGAATGATGGCCATGGGCGACAGTAATTACGTTCATGGCTATTCAATTTCAGAGTCTCAGCGACTTTCCGATCAGGCTAATACATTAAGCCAGTTGCTTCATCATGATACGGTGTTCCGTCCTGCCGGATTAGTCCTTGAAGCTGGCTGTGGAACTGGGGCACAGACTTTGATAATAGCGCCCCAGAATCCGCAGTGCAATTTTGTCTCAATTGATATTGATGAAGATTCGCTGGCAAAAGCTGAGGAATGCATCAAAAAGGAGAAAATCCGGAACGTAAGGTTTCAGGTTGCCGATGTATTCGACTTACCTTTTGATAGTGAGTCATTTGACCACATTGTTGTTTGCTTTCTTCTCGAGCATCTTCACGAACCCAGAGAAGCGCTCGTCCTGCTGAAATGGGTACTCAAAAAGGGTGGAACGATAACTGTTATCGAGGGGGATCACGGCGCCGCTTATTATCACCCGCGCAGTTCTGTAGCTCAAGCTACAATACAATGTTTAATTGACGCTCAGGCTTCAATGGGCGGGAACTCGCAAATTGGCCGTGAACTCTATCCTTTACTAATTGCCGCTGGATTTAAGGACATCTCTGTTTCACCAAGGATTGTATATGCGGATGCCAGCCGGCCTGAACTAGTCGATGGTTTTACCAGAAAGACATTCATTGCCATGGTCGAAGGTGTAAGGGAGCAGGCAATCAAGTGTGGTCTAATCACCGAAGCGCAGTGGAGGAAGGGAATCGCCGACCTCTATCGCTCTGCCGACTTAGACGGAACCTTTTGTTATACCTTCTTCAAGGCTGTCGGAAGTAAGTTTTAATCAGAGCCTCTAATGTGATCACGGGAAGGCACTTTAGGATTCTAGGTGAAGCGTGTCTTTCATAGTGACGTTTCATTATAGCTTTAAGTTCTACAAGGCATCGCTATTCTAAGTTTGTATCCAAATCAGTAATAGGCGTATTTATATATATTATCTTCATGCAGTTAAGGCACTGCCAGCCATCTTCATGGGCTATAATATATTTCCCTTCATAATAGCACTTAGGACATACCAAGGGTGGCTTAGGTGACTTCGTACTTTGTGGTAATGTGTTAGTTGTCATTCTACAGCTATGAGACCTCCCCATAATTACAAAAAATTAGAGCGGCAAGAGTTACTTCCCAATAAGTAGTCCCCTACGCTCTAGTTATATTCCTATGTCACTATAAGCTTAGTGCTACTTCTTATGGCCAAAAACCGAGTTGGGATTATAATTCTTTTCCAATGAATTGTCAATCCCCCAAACACGGGGGGTTCCTTACAACTACGCATTTTGTCTTTAGGATTAATACGAAAGGGGGATTGATTAGCTTCAGTATGAGGCTATAATCGATAGTAGCTCCGGTATGGAGGTGTAATATGGCCTTCCCTGACAAGGTGGTGAGAGATATATGGAAAATACATTCTGGAAGGTGTACTTGTTTTGACACAACACACGGCCACCTAGGCATCTGTTACAAGCCCCTAATCTGGGAGAATAGGGGCAAAGAAATAGCAGGTTCATGGGAGGCTCATCATATACGTGCTGATGGACCTGATAAGCACACAAATTGTGAAATCTTGTGCATGGAATGCTATAAGCTAGTTAAAGAGTCACAATCTTCCGACCTGTGTCTTGCTGGCTTGAAAACCAAATGAGTCGGACCAAGCGAGTGAGCCTATAATTCTGGATATTTTAACTTGTCAGCAGTTAAATAACAGTATTATTTAGCAAAGCTTGTTTCGGCATTTCTAGGTACAACTACATTCAATGCCATCGATCCCCCCAGCTAGAAGGTCGGTAGCTATATATAGGTGGTCTCGCCATAGATGGGTTATTGGCTAGACTGGAGGATAATTCCTTGGTGGGCACAGCTCGGGTCTTTTACTCCAGTCATAGTCATGGCTCTTCTGAGTTCCTCAGCAAGTTCAGTTATTAACGTCCTAACGCCTTCCTCACCACCAGCTGCTAAACCGTAGAGTATGGGCCTACCCAAGCCTACAGCTTGAGCCCCGAAAGCCAAACCTTTTAGAATATCGCTTCCCCGTCTGAAGCCGCCGTCTACTATGATAGGAATTTGCTTGGTGATAACTCTATCAATTTCTTCTATGACTTCAAGTGGGTGAGGGAGATAGTCGATAGTGTGGGCGCCGTGATTAGAAACCACGATGACATCGGCACCTACCTTTAGGGCGCTCTCAGCATCCCAAGGACTTAGGATTCCCTTTAGAACGAAGGGACGGCTTACACTTCGCTTGATTTCTTTGAGCTCATCTACCGACATTGGGGAACAATCTCTAGCCACCTGTTTATCCAGCACCTTGGTCCCTTGTCCGGCATCCACCTCAATACCTAACCAGGTGACACCGGCCATCTCTGCCTGGGACAACATTTCCATAACCTTGGCGCGGTCAGAAAAGGGCTTGATGGTCTGCACTATTGGCACCCCGATAGCCACGAGTTCTTTGAGGTTAGAAGGTATTGGGCTGCCTACCCACATCATAGAGCCGGTCTCTTTTAGAGCTCTAGCAACCTTGATTAACCCGTTGTGCTGAATTTGTGTAATCGGCATTGTCATCGAGGACATGATTATCGGCACTTTAAGATTCACATCGAGTAGTCTTGTTTCAGTAGTTACATCAATTGAGTTTATCGCCCGTTGTAAAAACCGATAGTTTCTGAAGATTTCTTCGTTGTGCTTAATAACGTATTCGGTTTCCACGCCCCTCAGTACAAAACCAAATTTCTTGCCTTCTAGAATTTCCATACCCTTGCGGTAAATCTCACCTAGTGTCATCGTTCGCCCCCTCTACATGGATACTTTAGTTTCTCATGGTGCATTTCTTTACGAATATTTTCCTAGCATGTTATCGTTAATCTTAATAGGTTTTAGAGAGCGTGTGCAAACTGGTTATAGTATGTGAAGACTTAGGTTCTACGCCCAGGCCCTGTTTCTGGGATTTTCAACGCAATGAAAGTGGCAGCCAATGATATGATCGTTAGAACTATAAGTGACATGTCAAAGTTCTGAGTAGTATCTAATACACGTCCACCAACTAGTGGGCCAATTACTGCCCCAACGTATCCTATAGATAGCATCATTCCACTTGCCATTCCAACCTCGCTTTCATGCACCAGTTCTAAAGGTAGGGACATAAGTGTTGTGAATCTGGTACCACTTGCAATGCCAACTAACGCCATAACAAACCAACTGGTATTGATAGTAATATATTGAGCACCCCAGAATGTGATTGCCAAAACTATAGATGGCACCCACAGAAAAGGTTTCCTTAAGCCAATTCTATGAGATAGCCTAGGTGCTAAGAGAAATGTCGGAATCATTGCCCAAATAGTAATAGAGTCAATAAGCCCTGCTAGGCTTGGAGATGCGCCTTTTAGCATCATCATTACTGGTGTCCAGCCATTCCAATTATACACGGTGAATGTATGGAAGGACATTAAAACCGCTACCAACCAAAGATGCTTATTTGAAAATGCACCACGGAAACTAAGAATAGACGTTCTCGGTTCTTCAATATGACTGGACTTTGAACTGGGTTGTTTGATAAGAATCCACCAAGATATCAAAGCAATTATTGTAGGAATGCTCCATATTAAGAATACTCCCTGGTAGGTCCCGGCTATAGGTAAAATGATTGGCACGCTGATTCCAAGCCCCAAGGCGGTTCCTATGGGGAATCCTGAGTTTACTATACCCATAGCCACATTGGCCCTATCCTTATTAAAGTATATGCTTACTAATTTTGGTAAATTTGGGAAGGTCCAGCCAAACCCGAATCCAAAGATGAAAGTATAAGCAAGCAAACTAATGAAGTCGCTAGTGGTGCTCCTTAAGACAGCACCGGCAGCCATCATTACCAAACCTATGCCTATTGTCTTCTTGATACCTACACGGTCACTGACAAGACCAGCCGGAATGGCCGTCACCACTAACATTAATACTGGCGCACTAAGTAGAAGGCTGGTTTGTGTATGAGTAAGTAGAAGGTGCTCCTTTATGATGGGCTCCATAGGGGGCACACAGAATATTGGTGCCCACATGGCGACCCCGATTAAGAGAGCGCAGAATATGACATTGCGAGGCATTTAGATAGGTTTGACCTTTTCACTTAAATACTGCTCGGTAGAGATTACGTGTAGTTAATCAAGCCTAGATTTCTTTATCCTTAGGATGCAATCAATAAGCCGAAGTGCTTTCAAATTTGGGCTTAACGCTCGCCGAGCGTTTTAATCAATGTCCACCTAATTTTCGTGCCTGAAAAGTGGTGGGCGGTACAGGACTTGAACCTGTGACCTCTTGCGTGTGAAGCAAGCGCTCTAACCACTGAGCTAACCGCCCCCAAATCGTACCTATTTTAACTCTAAAGATCAGCTTTGTAAAATAGGAGTGCTTGCTCCGTATTTTCTGCACGGGTGTGCTTAGCTACCTAACTTCTCTCCAAAAACCCTTCCATAATCCTGGCATGTCCTCATACCTTCGACCGTCTCAACAGTAGCCTCGTTTA
>Ga0209427_10001894_pt1 | contig 24397 bp, 22 predicted proteins | sample DeeMarSWOR136_30_FD_187465 | JGI IMG/M metagenome (GOLD analysis project Ga0209427, IMG submission 187465) | Marine sediment microbial communities from White Oak River estuary, North Carolina - WOR-1-36_30 (SPAdes) (version 2) | ecosystem: Environmental > Aquatic > Marine > Intertidal zone >...
GAAGATTGTGGACGCGGCAGCTGGCACCAGGATTGTACTGATTATAGAATATGATGGTACCGGTTATCACGGTTCGCAGTTGCAGGCCAATGCACCGACAGTTCAGGGGGAGATAGAGAAAGCATTGCAGAGGCTTACCGGAAAGAGGACAAGGATTAAGGCGGCCAGCCGGACCGATACCGGCGTACATGCCATGGGGCAGGTTGTCAGCTTCGGGACAGATTCGACGCTGCCTCTGAAATCATTCGTCGAGGGCCTGAACCACTATCTGCCCCGGGACATCGCTGTAAAGGAGGCCTTTAAAGTAAATAATGCCTTCGACGTCAGGCGCGGCGCTGTCAGTCGGGAATACAGGTATTGCATACTGAACAGCCCGACCCGCTCGCCAATGAGACAGGACTTTTCGTACAGGGTTAACGGCAAACTGGATGTCGGTGCGATGAATCAGGCGTGCCGGGCCCTTATCGGCAGGCATGACTTCGCTTCCTTTATTTCAAGCGCCGAGACGGCCAGAAGAAAGAGGACATTGCGGAACGTACTTAAAGCGGAAATAACACGGGATGGAGACATGATTGTACTTGACATGGTGGCTGATTCATTCCTGCCCCACCAGGTGCGAAACACGGTAGGTTCTCTGCTAAAGGTCGGGCAGGGCAAGATGACAGTCGATGAATTCAATGACATGGTCGAGGCAAAGACGCCGGGCCTGGCCGGTCCGACGGCGCCTGCCGATGGACTGTGCCTGATGAAAGTAAACTATCCAGTCCCATTCGAGGGAGATGCTGAATGAAGACTTACAGTGCCAGACCGGCTGATATTACACGAGAATGGCATCTGGTTGATGCCGCTGACCAGACCCTGGGCAGGCTGTCCACCCGGATTGCCCGCCTGCTCATGGGCAAACACAAACCGATGTTCACTCCAAATCAGGATACCGGGGACTTCGTCGTGGTTATCAATGCCGGGAAGGTTCGTGTTACCGGCAACAAGGCCAAACAGAAGCTTTATCACCGGCATTCGGGGTATCCCGGCGGCCTCAAGAGCATCCCATTTGAGAAGATGATGCAGAACCAGCCCACGCGGGCGGTAGAGTACGCCGTTAATGGGATGCTGCCCCATACCCGACTTGGTGCCCGGATGAGAAAAAGACTCCGGGTCTATGCCGGTGAAGAACACCCTCACCAGGCTCAGTTCAAGGCCGGTTCGGAGAAGGAAGCGAAGTAAGGGGACAGGGTCTATATGAATAAACAGAGCTATTTTTACGGGACAGGCCGCAGGAAAGAGGCGGTAGCGCGGGTAAGGCTGATGGCGGGAAACGGTGCCATTATCGTGAACGGCACGCCCTATGAGGAGAGGTTCCCGTCTCTGGAGCACCAGCGGTTAATCACCATGCCGCTTATAACCACCGAGAGCGCCGGCAAGTATAACGTTGTGGTGAAGGTAGAGGGGGGTGGTATCACCGGTCAGAGCGGCGCCATCGCCCATGGTATCTCGCGCGCTTTGGTGAACGCTGACGAGCGCTTCAAACCTGTCCTGCGCCAGAGCGGACTCCTTACACGGGACGCCCGTGCCAAAGAGCGTAAAAAGCCCGGACTCAAGCGGGCCCGCAAGGCACCTCAGTACACAAAGAGATAAAAAGAACTCAGGAAATATTCAAAAAGTTGTTTATTTGCTGGAAGTCTTGTTTCTAAGGGCTTCCAGCTGTTTTTACCCCTTGGCCAGCCTGTCCTTAAGGTAGCTGATGACCTCCACTGGGGACGGGTCAATGCCGTGGAGAATCGCCAGATAGTAGCTGGTGAAGTCGCCATACATCACCAGGCTCATCATCTGGCTCAGCAGGCCGCTGCCCTCGCTGTCCACGAACTCGTAGGCTATTTTAGAGCGCTCGAGCAACTCGCAGGTGACATCGTAGCGCAGTTTAACGCGCTCGTTGAATGAAGGCGACCGCAGCAGGATAACCCTTATCAGGCTGCCGACCTCGGGCGGGAACTGGTAGCCGACGGTGGCATTGTGGTTGAGTTCCGGGAAGACCTCGTAGAACGCCCAGGCCTTCCCGTTCTCGTTAATCTGGGTCTTCCAGCGGTGCGCCGCCTCGGCGAGGATGCCGGCACCATATACCACCGGCAGTCTGCCATGGAGGCGTTTGGCAAGCTGCTTGGCAGGATTCGAAGACACTGGCGCTTTTTCATCCATCTTTGCCGAAAGCGCCTCCAGGACTGTTACCGTCTCCACTACATCTGCCGACTTATCTTTCAAAAAACCGAGTTTCTGTAAAACGCCGAGTGTGGGCAGGAAGCTGAAACCCAGGGCGGCGCGGGGCTGCGCTTTATATTCTATCTTGAAAACGGGAATACTGTTCTGTTCAGCCATCGCAGCCAGCTTGCCGCCGGTGGTCATCGCCAGTTTCTTGGCGCCGGTCTTAAGCGCTGGCTCGAAGGCCGACAGGGTTTCCTCGGTATTACCCGAGTAGCTGGAAGCGATAACCAGCGTGCGGTCATCAACGAAGGCCGGCAGGCCGTAGTCGCGGTGTACAACAACAGGCACTTTTGATTCAGACTGCGCCAGGCTCCTGACAAGGTCGCCGCCGATGGCCGACCCTCCCATGCCGAGGATAATCACCTTATCGACCCCGGCGTAATCAACGGGCAGGTCGAAGCTCATAGCCTCCTGCCATGCCTGCCGGCACTGCCAGGGCAATTCCTTGATTCGCTCCAGCATACCGTCTGGGTCATTCTTCCGGTAGATTTCGGGGTCGTCAAGGTTAATGTCACTCATTGGCTCACCCCCTTTATACTCCGGCCAGTTCCCTCCCCAGCCCGATTATCCTCTCCGCCCTCTCCGGCGAATCGGTCTCGGTGTAGATACGCAGCAGGGGCTCGGTCCCGGAAAACCTGATAAGCAGCCAGGTATTATCCTCCAGGAAAAACCGGTAGCCATCTATAGTGTCAGACTTCGATACCGGGACACCGTCAATAGTCGCGGGCGGATTATTCCTGACACGGTCAATGATGGACTGGCGTTTTGCCTCAGGGAACCTTATGTCAACTCGTTTGTAGTGGTGCGGCCCTACCTTGCTGTAGAGATACTCGATAAGCTCGGATGGATTTTTACCTGTCCTGACCATCAGGTCAAGAAAATACAGATTCGCCAGTATACCATCGCGCTCGAGGACATGGCCGCGGAAGCCGTAACCGCCGCTCTCCTCCCCGCCGATGAGGGCATTCTCGGCCAGCATTACCGGCGCCACGAACTTGAAACCCACCGGCGTCTCGTATACCGGCACGTCGAATATCTCCCCGAGGCGGTAGACCATGCTGGTGCTGGTTAAGGTCTTGACGATGGCGCCGCGCTCGCCGCGTACCTCCAGCAGGTAGAGGCAGAGCAGGGCGTAGACCTGAAGCTGGGTCAGGAAGGTACCCTTTTCATCCACGATGCCCATGCGGTCGGCATCGCCGTCGGTAGCCAGCCCCGCATTGGCTTGGTGCTCTTTTACGGCCGCCGACAGTCCGGCGACGTTGGGCGGGATAGGCTCCGGCCTAAGTCCGGGGAAGAGAGGATTCCGTTCGCTGTTTATCTCTACTAGCGTAGTTGTGCCACCACCCAGCGCTTTCGCCAGATAACCGGCACCGGCACCATACATTGGGTCGATAACCAGTTTCAGTCCGGTCTGGCGCAGTTTGTCCAGGTCAACGAGCCTGCTTATCTGCTCGAAGTATATCGGCTCAAGGTCCAGCTCGTTTACCAGCCCCTGTTTGGTAGCGTCAGCCAGCGGCAGCCGGTCTACCCTGCCGGCATCAAAGGCCTGCGTGATGAAGCTCTCTATCCGGTGAGTAATTTCGTCCGGGGCACTGGAACCATGTTCGTCCTTATATTTGAAGCCGTTCCAGACAGGCGGATTGTGGCTGGCGGTGATGATGATGGCGCCGCCCGCCTTTTTCGCCAGGACACCATAGCTTATTACCGGTGTCGGCGTGGCCCTGGGGCAGAGGTAGACCTTGATACCGTTACCGGCAATTACCTCGGCGGCGGCCGCCGCGAAGTCCTCCGATGCAAAGCGGGTGTCATACCCGATAATAAGTCCGCGGTCGGTAAGTCCCGCCTGCTTGAGATATTCGGCAACCCCCTGGGCGCAGAACCTTACATTTTCAAAGGTGAAGTTCTCGGCGATGATGTCCCGCCAGCCATCGGTGCCGAACTTGATTGGGTTTTCTTTCTTAATCTACCCCACCCCCTTAATCTCGCTTTCCATTCTGCTTACGGCAAGTACGATATCGTCCCAGGTATGAACACGCCGGCAATTATCAGGCAGCGAAGGCGCCTGATTCCATGGTTGATTAAATAATAATGTAAACACACCGGAATCAGCAAGCGTTTTAGCCACCTCAAGCTGGTCTTCAACAAAAACGTTGCAGTGTCTCTCCAGCGACAGGTTTCCCTCTGTCTTGCCGCTGTCAAATATAATGCGGTCATATTTTACCCTGTGCTTATCAAGCCAGGAAAGGGTAAGTCCACGCAGGAATGACGGTCTCCCCGTGATTAACCAGATTTCATGCCGGCTGAGCGCCGAAATACTTTCAACAGCACCATCGATTTCGGGCGATGACTGAAGCAGGTCAGTTTCAAGTATCTGCTCCCATATATATTCTGCTTCCGCTTCGCTGATATTCAAGAATTTCGTTAAGGCAGGGTGAGTCACGTCTTCGTAGGCTACGGTTCTATTGCATATTTCAGAAAGCATGGGCAGGACGGAGCTTATAGAGTCCACGATGACCCCGTCGATATCCAGACCGATTAACAGACGTTTCATTATAAAGGCAGGATTCTATATTTTCCTCACCTCCCCACCACCCTCGTTTTTAATCTTTTCCCACCCGGCCTCCCTGTATCATCCGCGGCTTAGGCCGTTAATGTTACCCCCTACCACCCATGTCATTGCGAGTCCTTCGGCGGAAGGACGAAGCAATCTCTATCTATCACCCTCACCTAAATTTCCCCCTTTGAAAAAGGTGGAATAAGGGGGATTTTAGTCCTTCTCCTCTCTTAAAAACCCTCTTATTCCCCCACCCCTCTTTACCTCAGTATTTTCGCTTTCTCTGCTCCACCTCAAACCACTTAACATAACTCTAAAAACAATTCACGCCTGTCCAGCTTCTAATTGTTTCCCTATCTTTTATATCGTTCTTGTCGCTCCTCTAAAACTCCCCTACTTCCCCAGCCCCTCTTTCCTCAGAATCTCGGCCATGTCCGTCTTTTCCCATGGCAGGTCGAGGTCCTCGCGGCCGAAGTGGCCGTAGGCAGCCAGCGGACGGTAGATGGGACGGCGCAGGTCGAACTGCTGGATGATTGCCCCGGGCCTGAGGTCGAAGTGCTTGTTAATCAGGTCTTTAATCAACTGGTTATCGGCTTTGGCTGTGCCGAAGGTTTCGATGGAGACGGACAGAGGGTGCGCCTTGCCGATGACATAGGCAATCTGCACCTCGAAACGGTCGGCCAGTCCGGCGGCCACAATATTCTTGGCCACGTAACGGGCCATATAAGACGCCGAGCGGTCAACCTTGGTCGGGTCTTTGCCGGAGAAAGCGCCGCCACCGTGCCGGGCGGCACCTCCGTACGTATCGACGATGATTTTGCGTCCGGTAAAGCCGGTATCCGATACCGGCCCCCCGATAACGAACCGGCCGGTAGCATTTACATAGTACACTGTTTTATCGTCAATCATAGAGGCGGGCACTATCTTCCTGATAACATGCTCGATGATATCCTTCTCAATCTGGTCATGACTGACATTATCGTCATGCTGCGCTCCGATGACGACATTGGTAATCCGTTTGGGAACACCGTTGCCATATTCAACAGTCACCTGCGATTTACCGTCGGGGCGAAGGTACCTAATCGTTTTGTCCTTCCTGACCTGGGCCAGGCGCTTGCACAGTTTGTGCGCCAGGGAAATGGGCAGCGGCATCAGTTCCGGTGTCTCGTTGCAGGCAAAGCCGACCATCATGCCCTGGTCTCCTGCACCGATCTCGTCAAGATGGCTGACCCCAGTGCTTTCCTTGGCCTCCAGCGACTTGCTGACACCCATGTCAATGTCGGCGGACTGCTCCTTGATGGACACCAGCACGCCGCATGATTGGTAGTCGAAACCATACTCGGGGCGGGTATAGCCGATATCGCGGACCACGCTACGCACTATCTGCGGTACATCAACGTAGCAGCTTGTGGTAATCTCTCCCATAACATTCACCAGCCCGGTAGTGGTGGCAACCTCGCAGGCTACCCTGCCGTAAGGGTCTTTCTCCATAATGTCGTCCAGGATAGCATCCGATATCTGATCACACATCTTGTCCGGGTGGCCCTCGGTAACCGATTCCGATGTCAGCATATAATTCGGCGAGCTGGTAAAACTATTGGACATCCTTTACCTCCATTTTTATATATGTCATTGCGAGGAGTACAGCGACGAAGCAATCTCCGATACCGGTGATAGAGATTGCTTCGCTTCGCTCGTAATGACACTTATTCTTAAGATTATCATTAAAATACTTTATGTTTAAGTCCCCTCCTCCCAGCTGGCTAAATACTTCTGCTGTTCCGCCGTCAGAGTATCAATGGCCACGCCCATTGCCTGGAGTTTTAAGCGGGCTACCTCTTTATCAATTTCCTCGGGTACCGGGTGTACCTTAATCTCGAGTTTACCCTTGTTTTTCACCATGTATTCCATACACAGCGCCTGATTGGCGAAGCTCATGTCCATAACGCTGGCCGGGTGTCCTTCGGCCGCCGCCAGGTTTATCAATCTTCCCTCACCAAGCAGGTACAGGGAGCGCCCGTCAACAAGCTTATATTCATCCACAAAGGCCCTCATGGTGCGCTTCTCTCTGGTCATACCCTGCAGGGCAGGGATATTAATTTCTGTATTGAAATGCCCGCTGTTGGCCAGAATAGCGCCATCCTTCATTACCTGGAAATGCGCTTTATCAATTACATTCTTGTCACCAGTAACGGTAATAAAGATATCTCCTATCTTGGATGCCTCTACCAGGGGCATCACCTGGAAGCCGTCCATGACCGCTTCAAGGGCACGGACCGGTTCGACCTCGGCCACGATGACATGTGCTCCCAGTCCCTTGGCCCTCAAGGCAGCGCCGTGTCCGCACCAGCCGTAGCCGCATATCACCACCTTTTTCCCCGCCCACAGGATATTGGTAGCCCGGGTGATGCCGTCTATGGTGCTCTGGCCAGTGCCGTAACGGTTATCAAAGAGGTGCTTGGTCTGGGCATCGTTTACGGCAATAAGGGGATATTTGAGCTGCCCGGCATTATACATACTGCGCAGGCGGATAACGCCGGTGGTCGTCTCCTCGCTGCCCCCGATTATATTCGCAATAAGGTCGCTCCGTTTCGTGTGAAGGGTGGTAACAAGGTCAGCCCCATCATCAATAGTCAGCTGGGGCTTACTATCCAGGGCGGTATTGATGTGCCGGTAGTAAGTATCATCATCCTCACCTTTGATAGCATTGGTGGGAATACCTGAGTCTACCAGCGCCGCAGCCACGTCATCCTGCGTGCTGAGTGGATTAGACGCACACAAAACAACGTCGGCTCCGCCTTCTTTGAGGGTCAGCGCCAGGTTGGCCGTCTCCGTGGTGATATGGAGGCAGCCGGCGATGCGGATGCCCTGCAACGGTTTCTCTTTAGTAAATCTGGCTCGGATTAATCCGACTACCGGCATCTCGCGGTAGGCCCACTCTATACGCTGCTTCCCGACTCCGGCCAGCGATCTGTCCTTAACATCATAGTTATCGGGGGTCATAAATTTCTCCTTATCTCTAGTTAAATAATCTATACCAGCTTCAGGCGCCATACAGATGAGGCCCTGTGTTATTCCTGTTTTTTCCTCGGTCGACCGCCCTTATGCAGACGAGGGTTTTCCGCAGGGCATTCCTCCAGCGGCACCGGGCAATCCCGACATGTCTCTCTACCGTACTCCTTACATCCGTCCAGCCAGGGTACTTCACCGTTAAATTGCCCGTATAAAGGGTGCTCTTTATCTTTTTCCTTCTGCGGTCTCCCTGCTCTACTCATATTATTCCTGCCACTATCATTCAGGAGAACAACGACCTGTTAATATATTGTACCATATGAACGGCGCAGAAATTCGGCTGAATTAATTAAGCTGGAATATATCCCTCTGAAGTCCGGGGATTTCTCTCTGATATGATAGCTGACAGAGGACGTTAACAACTCCTTTTTCCGCTTTTTCATTGACCAATAATGTTATATCACATCAACGACAGAGTTCAATGGTAGTTAACACTCAAGTCTGTATAGTGGATTACCCTTATTCCCTGCGTAAAAGCGAATCAGCCGTTAACTCCATCAGCGATAACACAACTAGGCGATTCTCCAGTCCCGGTATCCCTGGCGAATAACCTCACCATATTCCTTCGAAGGCTGAGACTCTTCCAGCTGTCCGGACTTGACATAGGTTACAGCCTGATGTGGCTCATTGTCTTCATCAAATACGGTGACGTTCAATCTCGTATATCCGGCTTCATGTCTGTCCAGTTGTCTCAGGCACGCCTCGGTCACCTCGTAGATGGCGCCACGCACCTTCTCGCCCCGGAATGATTTGAGGCTGGCCTTACTTCCCCGCCACTCCCTCGACCAGCCGGTAAATATCAGCTTGTAGTTGGGCAGGGTAGCCACGAATTTAGGCTGGCTGTCCGGGCAGCGCTCCCGCATCTGCCTTTTACTCAGATTGCTCGCATAGGCGAAGTAATACACAGGTTTCCTCTAAAAACGCTATTCTATCTTCTCCATGTCCTCGCCGCAGCAGACAAGGGTACCTCCACCGACTTTGGTCACCACTACTTCGTTGCCGCATACATTACAGCGATATTTTTCACCGACTTTTTCTACAGCCATGATTGTTACCTCCCTTGATCTCCCTGACCGGGAGATGATTTACCCGTTTCTCAGCAACCGGGCTCGCCGGGGTGTCCACAGCAGCCCTGCCTCTTCCATATCTTTATCAGGTTATTGCGGAAAACGAGATAAAGCTTTCTGTGCAGCGGCATCGGCACGGCCATGTTGGTGAAGAAAGCGTTCAAGCTTGGCATTAACTCTCTATTCCTCAACGTATATATATGGATTATATAATATTAAAGAATAGTAGACTACCAGTCAGGAAGAAATGAACATTGATAAAACATTCTGGTTTATTGTTTAATGTTCGCGGAGTTTATTTCGGTAAAATGGGTAAATATACTCAATGGTTAATCTACTTCGTTGTAGCTGCCATTTACGGCACCTTAGTTGAGTGGGCACTGGGGTCTATATGGGATGTATTCGGCGAATGCCCCTATACATATCCAAACTCACCCTTAACTCATTCATCGTTTATCATGATGCCCGTATGGGGACTGGCCGGACTTCATGCTGTGGTAATATACCTCTCTATCAGGCACAGGAAGCCTAAAATACTTCTATGGCTTCTTCTGCTGGCAGCTCTTACCGTTGTTGTAGTGGCCATATTATCCTTGATATAGAATACGACAGTTAATATTGAGTCATAGATATCTAATTACAGGGTTATCTGAGAACTCCAAAAAATTTCCCAGGCTATTCGCTGATCATGTCAACGACCAAACCATCAAGATGCGCCGTATTATATAAAATTTTTTTAATTCCTTTTCTATTTTAAAGCTGCATTATGGTTGACATCTTGGGATAATATGTATAACATGTTTAGGCAAATATGTAAAAAATGGATAAGTCCGCGTAAAATGGGTAGAAGCGCGGATTTGGTAATAAGAGGGGTAACATAGGGTTATTTATCAATTGTGTGTTGGTGAAAGGCACTCACCTCTTCCGAAAAAGCTGTCCGGTGGTGAACAACCATGCACAGATTATTAGCTGTTATTCTGGCCGGAGGCATGGGCGAGCGTTTGAGTATTCTGTCTCAAGCACGCGCCAAACCGGCAGTCCCCTTTGCCGGCAAGTACCGCATCATAGATTTTTCTCTCAGTAATTGCGTTAACTCGGGGATTCATAATGTCCTAGTTCTCACACAGTACCAGCCGGTTTCCCTTACCGAGCATATAGGCATCGGTGCACCATGGGGTCTGGTACCCCCGGATAGGGGGATACGGCTGCTGCAACCCTACCTGGCACGTGACGAAGGCCGGGACTGGTATAAAGGCACCGCCGATGCCGTATATCAAAACCTCGACCGCATTGAAGCCGAAGAAGTGGAGGAGATTCTGGTCCTGAGCGGTGACCATGTCTATAAAATGGATTACTCCCCCATGCTTGATTTCCACCGAGAAAACGAAGCAGACGTTACCCTGGCGGTCACCCATATGCCGGAAGAGGAGTTGCAGCGGTTCGGCACGGTGGTGGTCGATGATAAAGGCCAGATAACTCGCTTCCAGGAGAAGGTCAAACACCCGGAGAGTAATCTCGTCTCGATGGGTGTTTACGTCTTTAAAAAGGATATCCTTCGCCAGTGGCTTGAGGGAAGGTCCGGCCATGATTTCGGCCGGAATATTTTCCCCAAGATGGTTACTAAAGGCAAAATTTTTGCCTTTACTTTTAACGGGTATTGGCGCGACATAGGTACTGTTGACAGCTACTGGCAGTCCAACATGGAGATACTGACGATGTCGCAGGCCTTCCTTTCAGATATCGACTGGCCTTTATATACCAAGGAGGTAGAAGGTCCCCCGACCAAAATCTGTGATGCCGCAATCGTTACCAGTTGCCTGTTATCCAATAGCTGTAAAATCGAGGGGCACGTGGAGCGTTCCATATTGTCACCCGGAGTACAGATCGCTAAAGACGCTGTTGTCAAAGACTCCATTATCATGGACAACTCCGAAATCGGCCGGGAAAGTGTCATCGACCGTTCCATACTGGACAAGGAAGTTATAATCGAGCCTAGCTGTCATATTGGATTTGGTGACGATAACCATGTTAACCGTATGAATCCCAATGTTTTAAATACCGGCCTGACTATTATCGGTAAGGGGACGATAGTTCCCTCCGGCTATAAGATAGGACGTAACTGCATCATTTACGACAATGTCATAGAGGGTGATTTTCCAAGCTCGGAAATCCCGAGCGGTGAAACCATCAAGCCAAAACGCAGGCCAATTAGGATAAAAGTATAGGCGTTCTACCAGGCAGGCCAGCGCCCCGGTTAATCATTTATATAGACGAAGGATTACATGTCTGAACTGAGACAGGATGTTACGACCAAGGAGTGGGTGATACTGGCCCCCGAAAGAGGTAAACGTCCACAACAGAGACCAAAAAAGAGGCGTGCTTCTGCTGATGATGTACCCGCCTGGGATTCGACCTGTCCTTTTTGCCCCGGCAATGAAACGGAAACCCCGGAAGAGGTCTTCAGAATCCCGGCGTCTGATGAGTCATCAGACTGGGCAGTGAGGGTAGTGCCCAACCGTTTTGCGGCGCTGACAGTCGAGGGAGACACCGTCAGGACGGAAGAAGGGCCCTTTTTCCGCAAGATGGGCGGCTTCGGAGTACACGAGGTAATCATTGATAGTCCGTCCCATAACACACCTCTGGCGCTGATGCCTTACGAACATGTGGAGAAGGTGTTAACAACCTACCGGGAAAGGTACAACACACTGAAGAAGAACCGGCATCTCAAGCATATCAATATATTCAAGAACTGTGGCTGGGCGGCTGGGACTTCCCTGATACATCCGCACTCCCAGCTGGTAGCCACACCCATCATGGCACCTTATTATCACCGTAAATTCGATGTCGCCCACGAGTATTATGCTGACATGGGAAGATGTCTCTACTGTGACCTTATTGCCTGGGACCTTGAAAAGGGAGACACCCGGATTGTAGCTGAGACCACGGAGTTTCTTATTATTCATCCCTACGCCTCCCATGTACCCTACGAGACCTGGATTCTTCCCAAGACACATTTTGCTTCTTTCGGTCTGTTCCCGGCTGGTCACCTTGCCGAGCTGGCCAGAGTATTGAAAGACGTAATATTCTGCCTATATCAGGGACTCGACAATCCCGCCTACAACCTCACGATTGACAGCACCACAACGGATGATGAAGAGGACCCTTACTACCACTGGCATATCAGGATAATACCGAGGCTGACCACCATCGCCGGATTTGAAATGGGCTCGGGGATCTATATTAGCACGGCCCTGCCGGAAGAGACCGCCAGCTATATGCGACAGATAGCTGATTCCTGTCCCGATGATGTATGTATTGCCTTTAAGAAATAGTTTCATTATAAAAGAAAGGATGACTCAACATGAACGAGACATTAGCAGTCATTAAAAACAGAAGGAGTATCAGGAAATACAGGGCGGAGCAGGTAAATGACTCAGAATTACAATCAATAATGGAAGCGGCAATACATGCACCTAATGCCATGAACCAGCAAAAATGGCACTTCACCGTGATACAGGATAAAGCTATGCTGGATAAAATGGAAAGTTTAGCCAGAGCGAATATGTTAAATTCAGATATTGAATTTCTGGCGAAAAGAGCCAGCAGCCCTGATTTTGACTTATTTCATCAGGCTCCGACGGTTGTTTTGATAACGGCCGACGAGAAGGCTCGTTTTACGGAAATTGATTGCGGTGCGGCGGCAGAAAATATCGCCTTGGCAGCTAAATCTTTGAACATAGGTTCGTGCCCTATTGCCCTGTCCGAATTCATTTTCGCATCGGATAAATCCGCCGAAATAAAGAAGGAACTGGGAATCCCAGAAGGTTACAGACATATTATATGCATCGCTCTTGGATATATAGAGGGTGACAATCCCCCCACCCCTCCCAGAAATAAAGACGTAATTAACTATATTAAATAGACTAGTTGAATTGGGGGTGGGGAGTGAAATCTGCGGGATAAGCAGTAGATGATACTGGGCGGCCGGGTGGGTATAGATATGAAGTGAAGAGATTTTATCTACCTCACCCCCTGTATCCCCCTCTCCTGACGAGGTTTCACAGGAGAGGGGGATTAATAGAAAGAGGGGCTGGGGAAGTAGGGGAGTCTTAAAGACACGATAAAAAGACATAAAAAAATAGAGGGAAACAATTAGAAGCTGGACAGGCGTGAATTGTTTTTAGGGTTATGTTAAGTGGTTTGGGGTGGTGCAGATAAAGCAAAGATATTTACGTGATAAGCCGAGGATGATACTGGGCGGCAGGGTGGGAATAGATATCAAGGGGGGGTGGGGATTATTCATGGGATAAGCAGAGGATGATACTGGGCGGCAGGGTGGGGAGAAGATAACAAACGTGGGGCGGGGGTGTGGCAATGTCCTTAAGCATATGTAATCAGAGCCAGTAAAGCAGTATTTACTTCAACTCAATCAGTCTGGAAAGGAATTCCTCAACCTCTATAGTTGAATTCAAAAAATATTCAGCTACCGATGCAGGATTCTCCCCTCCAACGAAGATACTCCAGCCCCCCGGCCGGTGAATAACCCTGAAAGCGTCTTCATCGGTAGTATCATCACCCAGGTAAATGGTCAGTACCTCCTCCAGCTTCAAGAGGGTCTTTATTTCCCGCGTGATTGACTCCACGGCTTTTCCCTTATCCCAGTCTATCGGGGGCCTGACCTCCCAGACCTTTTTCCCGGAGAAGACCCTGATTTTCCCCTCATCGCATAGCGGCGCCGTAAGCCGGTGCACCGTCTCCGCCACCGTATCTTCATTTTCCGGTTTTACCAGCCGATAGTGTACGCTCACGCTGAGTCCCTTATCCTGGATGATAATCCCGTCGATATTGCCCAGTGCCGCCGTCAGCTGCCCAACCAGGTCCTTCATTACGGCCTCGGCTTCCTTGGTTTCCTGATTGACATACGTGAGGCCCGGGCCTTCGATTTCCAGCCCGTGATTCCCGGCATAGTAGATTCCCTCTATAGCCGCCATTGACTTGATTTCTGTCAGTGAGCGCCCGCTGATGATACCCACGGTGCAGGTCGGTTTAAGCGCCAGAGTACTGAGTTTGTCCCTGACATCCTGAGACAGTAGCGCTTCCTCCGGCCGGCCTACAATAGGCGTCAGCGTTCCGTCATAGTCGGAGAGGAGCAGGATATGGGGCGCAGCATCGCAGCCGGCAGAAAATTCTGACCATGATTTAAAAAGATGCTCCACTATACCCCCGCTATCGAGATAAGCCGGGAGACCATGGAGGCACCCCAGCGGTAGATATTGTTACTGGCAACGATGTCGCGCATATTCTTCATGCGCCTCCGCCTCTCCACCTCCGGCATCTCTATAGCCTCTTTTAACTTGGCAGCAAAATCACCGATGTCATACGGATTGATGAGCAGGGCGTCCTGCATTTCCACGGCCGCCCCGGTAAACTGGCTCAATATCAAAACGCCATCGCCGTCAACGCGTGTAGATACGAATTCCTTGGCGACCAGATTCATGCCGTCATGCAGGGAGCTGACAACACAGAAGGTGGCCATGCGGCGCAGGGCATTCAACGTCGCCGGTGACAGCTGCCGCGTCATCGGAATGACAGGCTGCCACGAGTCAGTGCCGTATTTGGTGTTGATGCCGTTCATAAGGTCGTCAATCCGCTGCCCGATGGCTTTATAGGTATCAATCTGGGTCCGACTGGGCATACCTGCCTGGACAAAGACCACCTTGCCCCGATAGTCCGGATTGTCCTCAAGCAGTTTATCCAGCGCCATCAGTCTCTCCGGTATCCCCTTGGTGTAGTCCATACGGTCCATGCCGATGCCGAGGTATTTACCTTCAAGATTGAATTTTTTACGCAGACTGGCCATCTCACGCTCCACAGCTTCCGTTCCTGCCTGCTCGGAAAGGCTGTCAAAGTCAACGCTGATGGGAAACGGCTCCACCATGGTCGCGTTCCCCTGACGGATAATCGCCAGTCTTTCACGGTCTGTCCTGGCTTCCAGGCTGCGCTCCACACACTCTATGAAATTATTGCAGAATGACCGGGTATGGAAACCCATAAGGTCGTTGCCCAGCATGCCGGTGAGTATTTCCTCATGCCAGGGACAGGTGCGGAACACTTCATAGGTCGGCCAGGGGATGTGCCAGAACTGGCCGACGGTCAGCTCCGGATTTTGCTCTTTAAGATAGCGGGAGAGCAGCGCAAAATGGTAGTCCTGCACCAGCACCACCGCCTTGCGGCTGCCTATCTCCTGCATTACGGCATCGGCAAAGATTTTGTTGACCTTCTTGTAGGTGTTCCACCAGTCCTCCCTGTAGTTCGGCGGGGTAAAGGTAACATGACACAGGGGCCACAGCGCCTCGTTGGCAAAGCCGAGATAGAAACCGGCAACCTCCTCCTTCGTCAGCCATACACGCCTGAGGGTATACTCCGGCTTATCCGGCGGCACGGCCACGCGGTCATGCTCATCGACCACTTTACGGTCGGCATCACCGGTGCCCTGCGCCACCCAGGTGCCCCCCGAGGCGCGCATCACCGGGTCCAGCGCCTCGGTGAGTCCGCTGACCGGGCGGTTCCACTTTATCTTGTCGCCGGTCATGCTATGGATATAGGGCTCACGGTTGGAGATGACGATAAACAGGCTTTTACCAAGCTTTTCCCGAACCAGCTGGTAGAGTCTGTCCTTGTTCCACTGAAGCTCCTCCATCATTTCTACCTCCGTATCAGCCTTCGATGTTTTGTTCCACTCCTAACCATAAGCGTAGTTGAAGCAGGTTTGACTGTCAAGTGGCTCTATTCAAGGGCAACATGCGCTGGCTGTTGACCGGGCTAGCGTATATCCGGTCTCAGACATTGGTAAACCATCAATATAGACAGAGTTCAATCTCTAACCACGGCGTATGCTGGCCTCAACCTTTGCCCAGTCAAATTCCTTCTTGCAGGTCGGGCAGCTATCCCCAAAATCTATTTCCGTGCTGCATTCGCCGCAATGGTATTTGCCCCCCGCCTTGTATACACCGTGCATTATCTTGTGCTCTTTAGCTTTTTCTTTATCCTTTGCCATCATTCGCCTCCCGACTGACATCATTATCTTACTAAAGCAATATTATAATTTCCAGCCGCCCGATGTATGTGATATTTATCTCTTATCTTTTCAATCGAAACAATTCTGTCAGACGACAACATGCCTGAGAACCAGGTGTGACAAAAGTCGCATACAAATCTTAATAGTATATCTATAATTAAGTTGACAATGAATTGTTAAGTACTAAAGGAGGTACACGATGGTTGCATTAGTCAGACGAAGTCCGAACGGAGGTTTTGCGCTGAGACCTTTCTTCCGCCCATTCAGCCTGCTCGAAGAGGTTGAGGCAATGGCGAGGTCGGCCTTTGAAACCAGCCTGACTCCCAGGATGGACATGTATGAAGAGGAAGGCGAACTGGTAATCAAGGCGGAGATGCCGGGTGTCAGGAAGAAAGACCTTGACATCAGCCTGGATGATGATGTCCTGACAATCAAGGCGGAGAAGAAGGAAGAGAAAGAGGAAGGGGAGAAAGGGACGACCCATTATACCCGCGAAAGGCACTTCGGGCAGTATATCCGCCGCATGACGCTTCCCGCGCGGGTTGATGCCGAGAAGATTACCGCCACCCTCAAGAAGGGTCTCCTGGAGATAAAGCTCCCCAAGGCGGAAGAGCCGGAGAGCAAGAAAATCGAAATTAAAGTCAAGTAATGCGGGGTGGAGGCAGTGGCCAGAAGCCGGGGGAAACTCCGGCTTCTTTTTTATTGCTCGGGCCTGCTTTACCAGCGTTCTTTAAGTCTTGACAAATTATAGAATTAGTACAATCATTTAGATACTTCATACGTTACATATATTAACAAGCGATGAATTGTGAGTCTAGGCGGCGGAGGGGATATGAATTATAAGAAAGTATTTATCCTGTCGTTAATCCTTCTTATCATCTTCCTTCCAGCAGCAGCCTGCACTTCCAATCAAGTAGAAGAACAGAGCCTCCCCCTACCATCGGAGCAAAAGGAAAATGAAGCAACGAACCTCCCTCCAATAGAACCACCGGAAAAGGGAAACCCGAAATTGAGCTCTCACTTATGGGACTTAATCGATGCGGAAAGTCGAGGTGAAGCCGAAGAATTTGCCCGGCAAGGAAGCATTGAGCTGATCAATGGTAGTGTCCGGGTAATAGTTGAGGGTGTACCCGACCAGGCTGACGCAGTTGCCGAGGCAGTTGCTACCGTAGGAACTGTAGAGATCATATCCAAACGCTTTAACGGAGTGCAGGCAGTTGTGCCTATAACCAGCCTTAATACCCTGGCTGACGAGGAAAGTATAGCCTTCATTCGACTGCCAGTCCGCCCAGAATCAGGCCCACCGCCAGGCCCACCTACCCCACCACCAGCACACGAACAGCCAGACCCCTTAACAGAAGCGGTAATAAATGCAGACTTAATCGTATTAGGGACTATCACTGACCAGAGGAACGAAGTGGTAAACGTTGCTGAGGGACATTGGGGAGGAAAACACGCCTATACAATATTCAATCTCTCGGTTGAAAAGGTGATAAAAGGAGACCCCAATACCAGAGAAGTTCTCATCAGGGTACCTGGAGGCTATTTAGGTGAGGTGTATCAAGCACCGACCGAGTGGTATTTCTCGATATCGGACCGATTGTTTCTTAACCTTCATAAAGAAGAAGGCAACATTTTCACTATTCCGCGTATCAATGGTGTAATTTGGATAGAAGGTGTCTCGGTAGTGTCAGAGGCGAGTCTAGAGTATATGATGGGATGCGTCGCTAAGATTATGAAGGATAACAATATTCCAATCGTTCTGGATGAGCCAATACCGATGCCTGCCGAGCCTCATCAACGTCCTGAAAATTAGGTAGATTAAGAAATCACCTTACGACAAATAAGAATTTTAATATCTATACAGGGTGTAGCCAGCGGAGAGGGGCGCCAGCCCCTCTCATAAATAACTCCCCCTCTCCAAACAAAATTATCTAAGGCTTTCACCGATGTATCTGTTTGGAGAGGGGGACAGAGGGGGTGAGGTTGCTTTAATATTTACCTTTTATATCTATTCCCACCCTATCGCCCAGTATCATCTACGGCCTATCCCGTTATAATAAACACCCAACCAGTTTCCCCCTTTAGTAAAAGGGGATTAAGGGGGATTTTTGTCCTCCCACCCCACCACCCTCGATACTTAAGTTATTACCTCTTAAGAAGCTTGAATTCTGCCGGCTGCCACTTCCCCAGCGAAAACAGCTTCGGGAGAAAGACTTTGCGGGTTTCCTCGATGATGAACAGGCTGCCACCAGCCAGAACCGCGATGCCCCATTTGTCTATGCCCAGCGGCACCGTGTGGAAAGCCACCTGGAGGAACGGGACATAGACAACGGCAAGCTGCAGCAATATGGCAACCGAGATGGATGCTACCAGCGGCACAGATGTCGGCAGCCAGTTCGCCCGGTCGGCGCTCACCTTCAGCAACAAGCTGGCCAGACTGGCAACCAACCGTAACGCCCGGACCGGCAACACCGGCAGAGTACTCAAGGGTTCGGTACCATCAACAAAGGCACCTTACGGCTACACCTACAGGAGAGACGCCGAGATAACTAAAGACGGCAGGGTGCGCATCAAGCGAGCTTGGTGGGATGTTGACAAGCTGGATTCCGACGGTAATGTCGTTCCTGGAAGCCCCGCTGACATCATCAAGAAGGTATTCACCTGGATAGGTTTAGAGAGCTCCACCTGTCATTCGGTAGCTAAGAGACTAAATGGGATTGGTGCCAAAGCGCCTGGCGGTGGCACCTGGTCGCCGGGTAAAATCCAGCGGTTGGTCTATAACCGTTGCTATACCGGCAAGCATACTTATAATGCTAATGCCAGGGTACCGAATCCAAGGAGGCCCCTGGGGGACATCACCAGCGCTATTAGAAGAACACTGTTGCACCCCAAGCCTCAGGGTGAAGCGGTTGAGTTCAACATACCTGCCTTGGTGACGGAAGACCTTTGGTTGAAGGCAACCCAGCTTCTTAAGAAACGGGGGCGTGGTCGTGGCAAACAGGGCAAGTCTATCCTGGCGCTACTTCGTAACCGTATCTTCTGTCCCCGGTGCGGCAAACCCATGGTAGTAAGGAGGAAAAGTGGGCAGCAGGCCCAGTACTACCATTGTTCCAGACACTATCGCATCTGGTCGCCAGACCACTGCACCTACCGTGGCTTTGTGCCTGGCAATTGGGATGATACTGTCTGGGATGTGGTCTATGCTCTGCTGAAGCAGGATGCCTGGGTGGAAGAACGGTTAAGCGCCATCACGGACCAGGTGATTGACTGGGAGAAGATGACGAGGCAAGAAGAGAAGAAGATACTCCAAGCCCAGGCCAGAATAGACAAAATCAGAGAGGGGTTTGAGGGCGGAATATACGGCGTAGAAGAGGCCAGGACAAGGATTGCCAACTATCAAACCGTAATTGAAAAAGCGGAGCAGGAAATAGAAAGGATACACGAGCAGATAGGCAACTGCAATTCGATGGCGGTAGACCCGCATGCAGTAAAGCACGAGTTGCAGAAGCTGGCAGAGAAGAACCTGGAGGAAGCTACATTTGAGGATAAACGCGATATAATCAACAAGCTCGACGTTAGAGTCTATCCCACCGAAGATTTAAAGACCATGCGGATAAAGTGTGGGCTAAACCTTGACATGGAAGCTGATGGTAGCGCGTCGACTCAAAATAATGGGTGTGGAATAGTCATGTTTGGCCTATTAGATTCAGAAGTCCCGCCCTTTTCGGGGAGTTTTGAAAGAATCAGGGTATCAAGTCGCTAGGTAAACCGACACTCTAATTTTATCGTTTTCGCGGGCAAATATCTATAACGTAATAAAATGCAGAATTGTTGCATATTGGGTATCGCCTTTTATACTAAATAATCTCCCACTCGCAGTAAGGGTCACCAGCTACGATACATTTAACTTCCCTGACATGCTTACTCTTAACCGCTGAGAAGAGCCCGTTAAGGAAGCCGGTAGTGAAATAGCACGAAGGTTCCCTGATAGCCGTAGCGAGCTTAGTCCTTGTAGTCTCACAATTTTCCCTTATCCTTATCGTCTCATCTAAGGTGACCTTACCAACCTTACAATAGTTCATAAAATCGAAGACTCGCTTTATCGCCTCATCTCCGGTTACTCCGGCTGTTATCAGACGCTCGCCGATTATCTTCCCTGACCTGGCGCCCCCCATCCTCTGTGCTATGCGGTATCTCTCGCCCAGATGGGGAAACCCCATGGCGTGGCCGACTACATGGAGATGGACATCGCTCCCCAGCTGGGGTCTTTCTCGAAAAGGTTGTTCATGGAGTAAAAATTCCATCAGGTTTTCTATCATGCGCTCGTGTATTTTTTCCACAACCGGAAAGTCCTTCTCCAGGGATTTTCCCAGTTCATCGATTTCCCCAGGCACGAGCTTGAATTCACAGTAAGGGTCGCCCAGCCCTATGCACTTCGTCTCCAAGGCGTTCCAGTCCCTTTTACCTCCCTCAAATGCTATGAGCTGGCCTGCCATCGCCGGAGGGAGATGAGAAGCTACGGCGTAACCTACATTATCTAAACCCCAGCAGTCGGAGCTTTCATATACTCTGACATAGTGTTCATCGGTCCTGGAGACATCCTCGAGATATTCTGAGGTGCCGCTCCGCTCCAGACGAGAGCCCATGCCATACGGGCTGCCACCGGCCCCTTTCGCAAATTTTTTCATATCTTTTACTCTGCTGAAGCTGCGAGGAAACAACCTGAAAGCTTGTAAGAGCGTTATGGATTTCACCAGTAGCCTCATGTGCCAGGGGGCAAATGATATCATCATCCGGCTTAGGGAGGTGTCTTCTTTGTTGAATGCATAGATCATCTTCGGGAAGCCTTTAGGGTCCCAGAGCATGCCGCTCCAGTGGGCGAGGTTCGGCCAGAAGAAGTTGACGAAGTCCCCGGTCTCCTTTCTTATTATGGCTTCGCCCCCTCCGAACATGCTTTTCATGAATTGCCTCATAATATCCGGATCGAATTCAACCGTCGACTTGATTGTGGGCTCGGTCTCGACGGGGACTTCCAGTTTTACCGGCTTTGCTCTGGGGTGTTTCACCACATTAATCGTCCTGGAGCTGTCTTTTCTCTCCATCCTGATGATGCCATCAGCCACACTCATCATGGCACCTAGGTCTTCTTCCTTGCCGCATCCTTCATCCATCAGAGCCAGGACTGAATTCCCCTCGGAAGCAAACTTCGCCAGGCAGAGCCTGATGAATCTGATTATTTCTCCCTTATTAAAGAGATAAGGTGATGTCAGCGAATCGAAGGAGAGAAGAATATCCTGCCTGCCGATTCTTTCCTGCAGCTTGGCGATAGCCATACTCAAGCTGTTCAAGTCTGCACAGTTAGCACATATGGTGTTTGGCTGTTGAGTGCACTTAAGCCCGACTGTCTCGGTGAAGGCATCAACGAAACTGAGCATGCCTGGCACAAGTTCACCCATTCCTTTTTCGTTCAGAAGACCTATGACCTCATGAGGGCCGTGATCGGTGGTCACGTACACAACTGGCTTGTCCACAGCCAGGCCATTAAGCACCGCCTGATGGCAGAAGGTTGATTTACCTGCTCCTGGAGGGCCTGACAGCAGAATCAAGCTCTCCTTCGGCACTTCCTGTATTTCGGCTAATGATAATCCTCTTTTCTCCATCCCTACACCTCCATCCATATTAACTGACTATACAATCTCCCACTCGCAGTATGGGTCTCCCGCAGCGATACATTTTATTTCCCGGACATGCTGATTCTTGACGACTGAGAAAAGCCCGTTTAAGAAACCTGTCGTAAAGTTACACGAAGTCTGCCCTGTTTCTAGCCCGAAACTCTCACAATTATCCCATATCCTTATTGTCTCACCTGAGTTAATCTTCCCCACCTTACAGTAATCCATGAATTCGATGACGCGCTTTATGGCTTGATCACCCACTACCCCCGCTTCCATAAGGTGCTCACCGACCTCTTTTCCGGCCTTGGTGCCACCCATCCTCAGCGCCACACGGTATTTCTCGCTGTACAGAGCCGGTACACCGGTGACATGATGCATCTCCTCATATATGATTCTGCTTCCCAAGGTAGGTCGCTCGGGTAGGGGTTTGCCATGGACTAGAAACCCGATGAGCTGCTCCATCAGGCGATGGTGAACCTTAGCAACAATGGTGCTGTCAATAGCTTCCAAATAGCCTTTTAGCTCACTAATCGGGCCTGGTACGAACTTAAATTCACAGTAAGGTTCGCCAAGCCCTATGGACCTCGTCTCCACGATGTTCCAGTCCCGTTCTTTCTTTTCCAGCATCATAAGTGCTCCCGCCCACTCACCACATTGGTGGAAGGCTAATCCTGCCCCAACATTTTCAAATCCCCAGCAGCTACAGCATTCATGTAGCCTTACATAGTGTTCATCCTTCTTGGATATATCTTCCATATATTGGCCAATCCCATAGCCGTGTCCTTTCAGTAACTTTAGAATGAATGACGTAAAAAGCCTTTTCATATCTTTGACTTCGCTAAAGCTCTTAGGCATTAAGAATTTCATTAACAGCTTCATGTACCAAGGAAGAAGCGAGAGAGATTCTCTCGCCCTAGCATGAGCTTCCTTGTCTAGTTCATATGCCATTGTCGGGAATCTCTTCGGGTCCCAGAGCATACCACTCCAGCAGGCAAGATTTCTCCAGAACACATTAACAAAGTCGTCTTGAACCTCTGTTCTTAGCGGCTTCTTTCCAGATCCTGAAAAGGCAGCCTTTACCTCTTCCTTGAGGACATTGGGATCGAATATCTCACGGGTGAGCACCGGACTCCAGGTCAATGGGGTCTCAATCCTAGTTGGTGCTATTTTGGGGTGTTTGACTACATTTACAATCCTTGAGTTCCCCGTTATCTCCATTCTGATAATGCTGTTAGCGACGCTCATCATCGCTCTCAGGTCTTCCTCCTTACCACAGCCTTCATCCATTAAGACCAATACGGAGTTACCTTCTGCAGCGAACCTGGATAAAAACAACCTCATGAATTTGGTAACCTCGGTACCGCTGAAAAGGTACGGAGATGTTAGCGAATCAAAAGCGAGCACTGTATCTTTTCGTCCTACTCTCTCCTGTAAACTCGTTGTGGCCATACTTATGCTGTTCAAATCCACGCAGTTGGCACTTATGCTGTCAGGTCGCTCCGACACTGCTAGGCCCACCGTCTGGGCAAAGGCATCAACGAAACCCAAAGCTCCAAGGGTGATCTCACCCATACCCTTCTCTCTTAGTAACGCCGCTATAGCAGAGGAGCTTTGCTCAGTAGTGATGAATATAACTGGTTTTTCCGCAGCTATGCCGTTGAGCACTATCTCGCGGCAGAAAGTAGATTTACCCGTCCCCGGAGGCCCAACAACAAGGGTCAAGCTCTCCCTCGGCAGTTCCTGTATTTCGGCTAATGATAATCCTCTTTTCTCCATCCCTACACCTCCATCCATCTTAACTGACTATACAATCTCCCACTCACAGTAGGGGTCGCCGGCAGCGATACACTTTATTTCCCTGACATGCCGATTCTTAACCGCTGAAAAAAGTCCGTTGAGGAAGCCAGCGGTTAAGAAATAGGAAGTCTCCTCAAGTCTCTTTAGTAAATCTTCCACATACGCCATTGTTATTTCCGACCATAGTATAAAACTAAAATCAAAGCCTATCAAATAGTGAAATGGTTATTTCTCATGTCCCGCTTTGTATACAAACAGCTCTGCTTGCGCTCCTCGGACAGAGAGGAAAATCTAGCTAGGTTTTCAAATACAACAAAAGCCCCTTTTGTTATATGAGTAAAAAACATTAGGCAGGAAACGGAGAAATACACACTTGAAATTAATCAGCGATAGACGTAGAATCAGGTTATCCTTATTTAGCGAGGTGGCTTAAAAAGTGATACGCTTACTACTCTCAAAAAGCCTCTCTTCGGGCTTATTTTTAAGTGTGGTAGGCCGTGCAGGTCTCGAACCTGCGACACCCTGATTAAAAGATAGGTTGTCGCTTTTTGGCTCCAGAGCATGAGTTGTGATCGACGGCTGAACAATCAGCCATTTTGTTCAACGTGACCTTGTAATCCTTGACATTGTGAACATATAGTCATAGACTGTAGAAGCTAATTCGGCATGTGGGGGTATGTTGTGTGAAGTGCCCGAATTGCCAGACGGAGAACCCAGAGGGAGCTGATTTTTGTGGAGGATGCGGGCAGTCGCTCTCCGTAGAATTGACCTGTCCACAATGCGGACATAAGAATCCCAAAGATTTCAGATTCTGCAACAAGTGTGGCCACCCTTTAACAGAACAAGCACCCGCAAAGCCACGACCCAAAAAGCCCTCACCCAAACCCACCTCCTT
>Ga0209427_10001895_pt1 | contig 24395 bp, 17 predicted proteins | sample DeeMarSWOR136_30_FD_187465 | JGI IMG/M metagenome (GOLD analysis project Ga0209427, IMG submission 187465) | Marine sediment microbial communities from White Oak River estuary, North Carolina - WOR-1-36_30 (SPAdes) (version 2) | ecosystem: Environmental > Aquatic > Marine > Intertidal zone >...
CAAACTGTAAGATTTTCTTTTTGTCGCCGCCGCCTTTTGGATTGGGAAATTCAAATACGGCAATCTGGGTGTTGGCTGTTTCCTGGTCATCGTCAAACATGAAGTGAGCCCCCATGGACATTACTTTAGTCGGCAGGGTGACGCCGAGACCCCAGCGGGCCTTATCCACCTCATGTATTCCCTGGTTTCCGATATCACCGTTGCCGTAATCCCAGTTCCAGTGCCAGTTGTAATGGAAGCGGTTTCTTGAGAAGGGCCGTTTTGGGGCCGGGCCTAACCAGAGGTTGTAATGTACCCCCGGTGGGACCGGTTCTTCGGGCGTGTGTTTGATTGTGTTTCGCCATTTATAGCACATGCCCTTTGCCATGTAGACCTCACCAAGGCCGCCTTTTCGCATGAACTCGACGGCCTGCTGATATGCCTCGGAGCTTCGACTTTCGGTGCCGTGATGGACAATGCGTTTGTATTTTTTCGCCGCCTCTATGAGTTTTTGACCCTCAAAGACATTATGGGTAAAAGGCTTTTCGATGTGAGCATGTTTGCCGGCCTGACATGCCCAGATACCGGCCAGCGCATGCCAATGGTTGGGTGTAGCGACGCTGATTGCGTCGATGTTTTTGTCTTCGAGGAGTTTGCGGATGTCGACATAGGTTTTGGGGATGGGCTTTTTGTTCTGTTCGAACCATTTTAGTCTTTCGGGGAACAGGTTTTCATCCACATCGCAAATGGCGGCCACCTCGACATTAGGCAGCGAGGGATAGCTCCTGATGTGACTGCCAAAACCGTGTCCCTTGATGCCCACAACGGCGACCCTTACCCTGTCATTAGCTCCGGCCCAGGACGAGTGAGTCCCCCAGAGACTTAGCCCCGTTATGGTTCCTGCGGCGGATTTTATTGAACTGTTTAAGAAAGACCTGCGTGATATGGAATTCTTTGATTTCATGGCTTTTTCTCTTTCAACAATATGTGTTTATCATCAGCATATCCAAGTTTTTCACATTTTTATCTGCACAGGTAGGCTGTAGTTTCCTACAGTAAGATACCTTAATTGAGTGCGGAATGCAACCACTTGATGTGTTATACTTTTGTGGACTTATAAACTGTGTGACATAGAATGTTAGTTCGCTAAAAATTTATGTTATTTATTGCTGGTTTTGAGCGTATATTTGAAGTTACATGCCTTGATTGTCCTATAATAGCTTTATAAAAAAAAATAAGAATTCCGTGCTTAATACTCTGTACTTTTCGAAAAACGCGAGTTGCGCGAGACCAGAAAGGTGTATCGAGGAGCGAGTTAAGACTGTTTTGTGTTAAATAAATTCAATTTTGCTTAACCCGGCCCATATATCTGCCGATAAAACAATTCGAATTTGCAAAAATATTGATTAACAAAGGAGACTTATAATGGGGATCCAGAATTGGTCGGAGACTATCGTTCTTGTGGACCTTCCACAGGAGCCGGAAATGGGCGATGAGCTTAAGGCTGTTACCGAGATCATACGTGACAGAGGTGACTGTGACCTGGTAATTGATTTTTCCAGCGTTGATATAGTCACATCTTCAAGCCTCTCGAAGCTGCTGAAGCTGCGCAAACTGGTGGGTGATTGCGGACACCGGCTTGTATTTTGCAGCGTAGCACCGGCGACGAAAGGCATCTTTACGGTGACCGGTCTTGACGGCGTTTTCGAATTGGCGGACGACAAGTTCGTTGCCTTAGCCAGCTTACAGATGGTCAGCAGCGAGTAAAGAAGGTTGAAATCCTGACTTTCACGGGGGGACGAGTCTGCCCTGCGAAAGGGGGACAATAAACATCAAAAAGGGGGTCGCCCCGACAGATGGGTACATCTTGAGTTTTACTCGCGGTTTTTTGGCGCTATTAGAAGCGAGTTGTCGGCATTATCCGCCTTCGGCGGATTTTTTTATCTTACCTTTTTAGCAAATTATCCGTTTTGTGGAAATTGTCATTTTGCGGCTATGGTTATCCGTTATGAAATATGTCCTGCCACCGGATCTGAGGATTTGGAAAGGGGATTGTATTTTTTAGACGTCGAGGTTCTGGACTTCAAGGGCGTGGTCCCGGATGAAGTTTCTACGTTTTTCGACATCTCCTCCCATTAGAATGCTGAAGAGCCTGTCCGCCTCTCCGGCATCTTCGAGCTTTACATGCAGCAAGGTCCTTGTATCGGGATTCATCGTTGTTTCCCATAACTGGTCTGCATTCATCTCGCCGAGTCCTTTGAATCGTTTTATTTCAATTCCTTTTCCGCCAATCTGCCTTATTCCGGCGCAGATATCGCCGAGGGAGGCGACATCATAGCTGTCCGGTCCGTTTAGAAGCCGGAATTTTGTCGGAAGGGCTTCGCCGGAGACGGACTTTGCCGCTTTGAGGAGGAAATCCTTTAAGTCCAGCTTGTACTGCTTCTTCAGCGTTTTGTTTATTTCGTTGATCCGCGCTACTTCGTGCAGCTCCTCGGAAACGAATAATTCTTCCTCCTCGTCCAAAGTCGAGGCCTTTGTTCGCTCTTTGAGCTCGTCAACGCGTTTTTCATACTCGTTGACTTCGTAATAAATCTCCTCCTGACCATCGGCACAAATGCGAAATCGCGGGAGCTGTTTGCCATCGTAATATGTCTTTATGAAGCTGACAAACTTGATTCCGCGTCTGCTCAAAACTGTTATGATTCGTTCTGCTTCGGCGAGTATCTTTACGAGGGCGGAAAGTTCCCTGTCCTGAAGCTTTCGCACCGTTGATTTTGCCCGTGTAGATGCGGACTTTTTGGACTTTTTGGTTTTTTTCCCGTCCGAAATGATGAGCTGTGTGCCTTCGAGACCGCGTGCAATCATCCTTTTGTGCATTTGATTTTCGCTGAGGATATATTCGGATTTCTTTTTTCCCCTGACCTTAATCTCATACAGCGGCGGCTGGGCAATATAAATCATATCAGCGAGGAACAACTGCTGCATTTGCCTGAAGAAGAATGTCAGCAGCAGTGTTCTAATATGTGCACCGTCGATGTCGGCGTCCGTCATCAATATTATTTTTCCGTATCTGCACCTGTTTAAATCAAACTCGTCGGTTCCGATGCCGGTTCCGAGAGCGCTTATGATGGTTCTTATTTCGTCGTGTGCGAGCATTTTTTCCAGGCGTGCCTTTTCGACGTTTAGGATTTTTCCTTTCAAGGGCAGGATAGCCTGTATGTTCCTGTCCCTGCCGGCCTTTGCCGAGCCGCCGGCGGAGTCACCTTCGACGATGAAGATTTCCGTTGTTGCTTTTTCCCTGCTTGCACAATCCCACAATTTGCCGGGCAGGTTGGAGGTGCTTAAGGCACCCTTTCGCCTGGTCAGCTCACGTGCTTTTCTTGCGGCTTCTCTTGCAGCGGCGGCCTGAATGGCCTTGTTCAAGATGCGTTTTGATTCGGGGGGGTGCTCTTCGAGGAAGTGGCCGAGCTGCTCGTTGACGGTGGTTTCCACGAAACTGCCCACTTCGGGATTTGTCAGGCGGACCTTCGTCTGTGCCTCAAAATGCGGGTCTGAAAGTTTTACCGACACAACGGCAGTTAGTCCCTCCCGGAGGTCGTCACCGGCCGGTGCTTGGCCGTTCTTTAAGAGGTTATTGTTCCTTGCGTAATAATTCATCGTGCGGGTGAGGGCGGTTTTGAAGCCGGAGAGATGCGTTCCGCCGTCGATATTTCGGATGTTGTTTGCGAAGACGAGCACATTTTCATTATAGCCGTCGTTATACTGCATAGCGACTTCGCAGCTCAGCATCACTTCGGTATCTTCTCTGGCCAGGTATATCACGTCCTTGTGAAGGGTTTCCTTGCCCTCGTTGAGATGTTTAACGAATGCCTTAATTCCGTCTTCAAACTTGAATATCTCTTTCTTTCTGTTTCTGTCGTCCCTGAATGTAATCTGAAGTCCGGCGTTCAGATAAGCCATCTCTCGTATTCTTTTCAGGAGTGTATCGTATTCGAACTCTGAATCACCAAAAATCTGTTCGTCAGGTTTGAACGAAATTCTTGTGCCTCTTTTGTCGACCTTTCCGATTTCCTTTACTCTTGCCTTTGCGGCACCTCTGACGCATTCGAAGTGGTAATGCCTTCCTTCTCTGTAGACATCGGCTTCGAGCCATTCACTGAGGGCGTTTACAACACTGACACCGACGCCGTGCAGCCCTCCGGCCACTTTGTAACTGTTACTGTCGAACTTACCGCCGGCGTGGAGGGTCGTGAGGACAACCTCCAACGCGCTTTTTTTTGCCTCTTTGTGCATTTCTACGGGGATTCCCCGGCCGTTATCTTCGACCGTGCAACTTCCGTCGGCGTGGATACGTACGTTTACCTTCTCGCAGAATCCGGCCAATGCCTCGTCGATAGAGTTGTCCAGTACCTCATAAACCAGATGGTGCAGTCCTCCGCTTCCACGGTCACCGATGTACATATCGGGCCTTTTGCGTACCGCCTCTATGCCCCCGAGTATCTTTATGTTACTTGCATCGTATTGGTGGTCTTTCATGTCTGTTATTAGCTATATCGGATAAAATGGAACGTCCGAAACAAAAATTTCTTCGCTCCCGCCCTTTTACCTTCGAGTTTCCAAATGCACTAAACCCGTATTTTTAACCGACGACGAATTTAATTTTTTTTATGTGTGCCCGCGGACATTGCCTTTTGATTTCGCTTAGAAGCTCTGAACTGCATAACTGCATCTCGTACATATACGCGGGCAAATCCACGAGCACTTTTAGCTGTCCGGCTGAGATGCCGGCAATTTTGCAGTGCCGGCGAAGCTCTTCCGGCAGCAGTTGGTTCCAGAGTTCGGCTATTGGGCCAAACCTTGCCTGCTGCGGTGAGATACGCTCTTCCATAAGCTCTCTGGTAACATCGCCTAACCTGACAGCTTCGTGCCGGCATTGTTTTTTTTGCCACTTAACAGCACTGTAAAGTTGTTCATCCTCAATCGTCATAAAAAGAATAACTCAAACGAAAATTGCAAAATCCTGGGATTCAAAAGCTTTTCGCTTCTTATCCCAAGTTAATCGGCATCAGGACATACAGGAAATCAGATCCGCTTTTTATGAGTCCGGGCCTGTCCTGCTGTCCCAATTCCAATTCGAATTCCGGCGTTTTGATGACCCTCAGGACGTCTATAAGGAATTGTGGATTAAAGCCAATCTCAATCGGCTCGCCTTTGTAGTCGACCGGCATGTCGACTTGTGCATCACCGGTTTCAGGCGCCCTGCCGGAAAATACCATGGAATCCTTTCCAATCGACAGTTTTATCCCCCTTGATTCTTCACTGGTCAGCAATGCCGAGCGTCTAACGGCACTTAGGACGGCTTCAGTGGACAGTTTCAATTTCTTTTCGTAATCGGTGGGGACAATATCTTCATACTTTGGGAAATTGCCTTCAACGAGATTCGAGCTTATCACGACATCGGCACAGCTAAACAGTATCTGGTTGTCGACAAGTTTGACCGCGACCTTGTCCTTGTCTGTCGAGCCGATTTTATCGAGTAGAGTCATTGTTTTGGCCGGCACTATTATTTTTACTGCCGCCATCTTCTCGTCCGGGGTCGAAGCGAGATTTACCCTACATCGTGCCAGCCTCCTGCCATCGGTGGCAACCAACATCAACTTTTTGCCTTTAATCTCCCACAGCACACCGTTAATTGCATAGCGACTGCTTTCCCTTGCGGTGGCGAACAAGCACTGGTTACTGCCGGCCTGGAGATTACTGAGAGCAACCTCCATATTGGCGTCGCCGTCGAAGTCGGGGACGGTTGGGTACTGGCCGGGCTCCTGACCATAAATCGTGAAGTGGCTGTCGGCCCCTCGAATCTCGCAGGTCCCTTCGGCGGCCTCTAATGACAGTACCTCGTCAACACTTTCGCGCACAATTGCAGCCAGGCGGTCTGCCGGTACGACCACTTCGCCGGGCTCTTCAACCTGGACCTCATGGACGAGGCAGTTAATTCCAATCTCAAGGTCTGTAGCGCAAATCCGGGCTTCTTTCTTGCCGGTAGTGATTTGTACACATCGCAATATCGGTTTGGGTGTTCGGCTTGGCACCACGGAAGTCAGCAATCCTAAAACCTCGGAAAGTGCCGATCTGTTAAAATTTACTTTCATGATGAACCTCTGTGTCAAAATGAAAAAAATGCTAAGAATTCGAACCTTCAAATCCCAAAAATATCGCTTTAGTTTACACTATAAATCACACGTTCACAATCTTTTTTCAGAAAAAAGCACATTGGAAGTGCTGATGATATGATTACGCAGATTTAAGCCCTGTCGGTGAAGCCAAAACTGAAAAAACCGCGGCGAATTGGACTCTTTGCTGCGTGAAATCGGCAGTCTTAATATGGTAAAACCGTGGTTAGTTCAAGGCCCCGGACGCAAATGTTACATCCGGGGCCCCGAACATACGCTTTGTTCCTGCTCACCTCATAGCCGGTTTATTGACGGCGGGCCTGGATTTGCATGTTCTTATCGTACTCCATCGTAAAGCTGTATTTTACAATTGTCGCATCCTCGTCGACGGTATTGGGCTGCAGGTTCAGATCCCAGCGTAAAATGCCCTTCTTGCGGGCGGTACGCAGGTATTCGCTGTCCTCGCTTAATTGAGGCTCGGTTTTCACAAGATCTATCTTGATTGATGAGTCTTCAGTGTAGCCCAATCGGTCGAGCAATTGCAGTTCGACGGCGGTATTTTTGTAGTTACTCAGAGCTATACGGTAATTATACGTGTCGATGCGGTTTCCGCCCTGAATTCGTGTCTTCTTCTCTTCAAGCTCGTGGGCTACCTGGACCTGAGAATCTATGCCGAAGCCGGCGGTCAGTTTCTCTCCGATGGTAACCAGCGGCAACTGGCTGTTGCCGACGAATTCTCCGTTTCGGAAGACACTTGCCTGGCCGGGCAGGAGAATCGTGTCGCTGTCGTTTAGCAGCTCCGCCTGCAGATAGACATAGTCGGTCAGTATGGGTGTGGCAATGAGCGTGAAATCGGCTTTTGCCGTAATGGAAGCTATAGTAACGAGCTGCTGATCGCTTCTGCTGGGCAGGCTTAGCTTTCCGGGCAGATTATATGTTACGCTGACACCCTCCTTATGAGCAACAACAGCCAACTGCTTCTGGAATTCTTTGACCTGTTGATCGGTTGCATTAAAGAAAAAGCCCTGGTTGGATATTGCCAGCGTATTAAGGTCGAAATTGGCACCTATACCCTTTTTAATATTTTGTCTGCGAGATCGTACCTGTCCTCGAACATTCTCAAGCTGTACAAAGGCTTGTTGTTCGGCCTGTTGGGTCGGTACAGGAGCAGAAAGGCTCACAAGCATTGGGTCGAGAACGGGCGGAGCGGAGACCATAGTAGGCTCGGCGGTGGAAAGGCTCAATGCAATTCCATCCCAATCTTCACCGCTTGTCTGGTTGACGACTGCGTTGTATTCAATCAGAACATCCGACTTTTTGGGATTTGCCCGCATGTTGTATTGCGGATTCCAGTTGGCTCCGTTTACGAGATAGCTCAATTCTATGCTGGCCTGGTTCCCGGCTTTGTTACTGACAAACACGACTGCTTCGCGTTCGGTTCGGGAATGGCCGGCGTCGAGCTCTTTTCGTTTGCGGGTGAGAAGCTCCAGCTCTTTTGTAAGGTCGGCTTCGGTGTCCTGCAGTTCAAGAATTTTTTGATTCCATTCGAGAGATTTGGATTCAAGGTACTTCGTATAAGATTCAATCTGTTCGGATTGCATAACGGAGCGATTCAAATCAACGTTAGCTCCGTCAATCGCCATCTTCCACAGGTCTTTGAACTTGTTCCATAAATCGGTTGCGTTTTCACGTTCTTTTGCGGCGTGTTTTAGTTTTCTTGTGACTTCTTCGATTTGTGCTTCGAGCTTTTTGACTTCCTCCCGCGTATCTTCCCTTACCGCTTTTTCCCGAAACCTTACGCTGAGGACTTTTACATCGCCGGAAGTTGTAGCGTAGAGGCTTTCTGGGATGATTTTAGCCGGCAGGTCTGTGACGATTAGCTCAGAAGTTCCCGCCGGCAAATCGACATCGATGGTGCGTGTCACCAGTGCCTGGCCGCGGTAAACGGTCACCTTCGAGATGGTGCCGGTTGTTGTCTGTACATCGGCAAAAGCAGCCGATGTCGCCAGGACAACTACCGCAAGCGTTAGTATTAGGTTTTGTTGTTTCATCTTTTGCTCCTTTCTAAAAAAGTTATTATTTCCACGTTAAATCATTTTCCCTGTCTCTGTTCTCCTACGAGATAAGATTCCAGACTGAGTTTTCGGCGCCGGTCGATGCTTCAAGACCGAGGTACTCAAGGCCCGTTGCGGCCACTGTTGTAATCGGGGTGGGTTTTTCGATTCGGCGTCCGGCCCTGACGCCGGGGCCGAGCGCAACCATCCATACCCTGCGACAACCCTCATCCGCGCCTTCGTTGGTGTAGAAGTTGCTGTGATGGATGAAGCCCCAGTGGCCGGGCCGGTCAATTTCCCGCCCGTGGTCGGGCAGTATCAGCATAAGCGTCTGCCCCCGGTATTGCTCGATTTCTTCCGTTGCCCGCCACAGCCGCCAGGTCAGTTCGTCTGTACGTCGGATTGCTTCGACGTAACGCGACCACGAGCCGTAGTGTGCACAGTCTATCTCGCCGTAATCTACAGCCATTACATCCGGGGCGAACGTGCGCATGCAGGCGATGGCACGGCCGGTCAGGAAAGCATCGTGGCTTGTGGTGCCGGAGCCTGCTTTCCATTTTTTGAACTCGTCATCGAGGAAAGAGCGGGCCTGATTCGAGCGCAGTCCGTCGACGGAGATATGGCTTGTTTGGCGTGCGAGTTTTGCACATGCGGTCGCTGCTCTTTCTTCGGCATCGGCCGAGCCAAGCGATGCGGCCTGTGACATTCGTCGATCCATTTCCTCGGCTGTTGTGCGGGGAATGGTAGGCGGCTCGACCACGTTGGCGGCATAAGCTTTTCCGTAATCGGGGGCGAGGCTCTGGCCGGTTTTGGCGAGTATTGAGGCGTAGACAAATGCCCATGCTGCCATGTCCGGCGCCTGGAGTGCCTTGCGGTATATCTCGAAGATAGTCGGATTGGCAACCGGTCTTGTCCAGTCGATATCATCCCACTCCCAGTGCCCGGTCATAATCGAGCCGGCACTGTTTGGATGGACTACCTTATGCTCTACCCGCATGTTTGTAAATAGCGCTGCTTTCGGTATCATCTGGTTCCAGAGGCGGGGAATATATCGGTGCGTGGGGTCGTCAATCGACTCGCTGGAACGAGTGCCTCCGCCGAAGAGAACCACGATGAGCTTTCGCTGTTTTGGGGCCGGAGGTGCACAGGCCTGTGCCGGGCGCGAAAATTGCCCGAGGAGGTTTGCACCAGCCATTACAGCTCCGAGCCGTGCGACAGAACACAGAAACTGTCTTCGGTTAATTTTTTCTGCCATACACCATCCCTTTTTATTTTTTTGGCTGTTGAGTTACGCGCCGTGCGCCGCTCTTTACGCTGTTGAGCGCTACCTGCGTTTTGTTCTGTTTCCACCCGTTTGCTTCTACAGCCAGATAAAGCTCGCCGGTTTTTTGTTCCAGCTCGGCTTTATAGATGTTGAATTTTCTCTTCCGGGAGACATACTGACTTATGCGTCTTTCCTCTGCTCCGTTGTTTTCACACGGTACGGATGCGCGGAAGTCAATCCCCTCAGGTACGGCGACCTCAAGTTTAATTGGGCCGAACTCATCCCATAATGAGGCAGGATGTAAAACGTACGCGAGCTGATAGCTCGATGGGGAATGTGTGTCCGAATAAGCGTATTGGCTATAACTTACTGTTAGAGTCTGCGTCGAGTTGGCGGGGAACTTCACCTGATAGTGCAGAATATTCATCGGGGCGAAAGTAAATACGACAGGCAGGTTTTTCAAAATCGCCTTGCAGGATTCCTTTTCCGATTCACTAATTTTTGCCTTTGGGTCGAGGTATTCTACACGCGCATAGATGGTCGGATCGAAAGAGCTTGTGAAGGGCGAAGATTTTTTGGCTAATGTCGTGGAATCGACCGTTATTTCTCTCGGACGTACTTTGCCGGTTTTTAGATCAACAGAGCGCTCGCGTACATCTCCTCCCCAGGCCGTGAAGATGGCCTCGTAGGCGGCAGCGGCCTCGGGGTCGAAGCGGGAAGCGATTTGTGCGAAAAACTGCGTGGCTTTCTGTTCTCCGATTGCCGCAACCGGACCGAGGTTCTCGTTAATAAGTTGATGAAGTTGAATGTCGATCCCAAACCATCCGATGTGGTTTCTATCGGGCGGATGGGACTTGATTTTACCAAACTCAAGACTTGCATACTCGACCATCAGCGCGGCATCGCGATGATTCCAGTTCATATTGTCTATTAGGTGCGAGAGGAGTGCTTTGCGACCTGTTTTCATCGTTTCATTTTTTGCGTCTCTGACAGAATCGACAAGTTCTTTGAGTTTGACGTCATCGGCTATCGCCTTTTCAATGACTTCCCTGGCGCGCTGCCGGATGATTCCGTAGATGGCCGAGTTCGAGATTATCGTGGATTTCACAGACTTATTATCCAGTCTGACATTAACGTGCGGTCTGGGTATCATTGAACCCGGATCAACGTAGATACCGCGAAGGATTGGGAAACCGAAATCCACTTCGATTTCTTCATTCGTCGGGTTTTCGATTGTATACTCGGCAGAGACATGGGCCAGAGGTGGACCGTCAGCACTTTTGTCGGCCCAACCGAAGGGGCTTTCCCCGCCAAATGTTACCTTGAGGTCTTCCTTGATTACTCGCAGGCGAGTTTCACGGCCGGGTTTTAGGTCCGGGTCAAGTCGCGCGAGCACGCCTTTTGCGGCGGGGTCACCGTTCGGATACTTAAGGACAAACGGCCCGCCATTTGCCATCGCCAGGCTTTGAACCAGGAGGCACAGACTTAGAACGCTCAGCAAAATTTTTCCGGTTTTTTTTGTTCTACACATTTGAAAGTCTCCTTTCGTTTTAAACAATTATATTTATCTGTATACGGTTTAGTCGGTACGGTTTTTGATGAGGACCGGCTGGCCATTGACCAGCAGAAGGACATCTCCTGCAAGTGCAATACTGCCCTGGCGATTTTCTTTCGCTAATTTTTCTGCAATCTCCATGAACTCTTCAGAGCCGAACTCGATTGTCTTTACGGGTACGACCGTGTCCTCTTCGTTGACCAGCCTGCTGTCGACCCAGCGATTTCCTCTGTGGTAATACGCCTGGTCGTTAATCTGCTGAACGGTGGTTATCGAGACGCGGTTCATCTGTTGATCGTAGTTATAATTTCGCAAGTTCAGGGTTGTCTGGTCCTTTTGTTGAATCATATTAAGGCTCTGATTGACCGCGCCTATACCGGAGCGGTCACGCATAGCCCGACTCTCAAGCGTTCTTGCCGCTTCTTTGTAAACCTCTTCCGGTCTGCTAAGGGCGGTTCCCTCTCTTGCGAGAAAAGCCGTGTACTCGGTCAATATTCCGAACTCTGTCGAGAGCCGTACGATTTCATCGACGAGCTCCTTTACTTTCGGGTCTTTGGTGGATTTGGCCGGGTCTGCGCCCATTTGGCGAACAGTATCGATAAGCTCAGCGATTTTTCTGCTTGCCCAGAGCCTTGGTACAAATCCGTTACGGACGTTTGCCTTGTTGAACTTGAATTTGAACTTGAATTGTCTTTTTTTGCCGAGGTAGTTTCCGCTGATTTTGAAAGTAATCGGTTTGCTGCCGACGTACTGGCCGAGCAGGACGATTTGGTCACCTTCGAAAAGGTCCGGCAGCTTCTCGGGTATGATATCACGCGTTCGGCCGATTGCAGGCTCGCCGTTTTCTTTGACGACGTGCAATTTTGTGTCGGCGAGGATTGGGCCGGTAAGTTGCTCGAAAACTTTGCCTATCTTTGCCTCGACGTCTTCTTTTGGCAGGACGAATTCGGCCCTTGCCCGCGACTCTGCGGCAATCTTTTCCAGCAGTGCGGCGTTTACATCAAAGCCGACGCCGAATGTAAATACGCGCCGGTTGTGGGGATTGGATTTCATGACAACATTGCGGATGGCGACTTCAGATGTGTTTCCCACGGTGGGCAGGCCATCGGTCAGGAACAAAACAATAGGCAGCATTTCATCGACCGGTTCCTGGCTGAGCGCCTTGCGGAGGGCGTCGTGTATGTTGGTTCCTCCGGTTGCGGTGAGGCCTTCGATGTATGCTTTGGCGGCTTCTTCAGTTTCAGTGCTTTTTATGACCGGTTTGTCCGAGAAGCGCTGGACTGTGCTGTTATAAATGATGATATTAAAGGCTTCACCTTTATTGAGGCCGGCGATAATTTGCAGCGCGGCCTCCTTAACCTGCTGTATCTTTTCGTTTCTCATGCTCCCGGAGCGGTCGATTACCAGCGTCACTTCCCGCTTAATCGCGGGTGTGTCTGTTGTGTTTGCCAGTTCGGCAGGCAGGCCGGCAAGTAAGAGGAAATATCCTCCGCCGACCTTTTCGTACGGGTAGGCGAACATCGAAGCGGTTACGCCGTTTTCCTGCAGCAGGTATGACAGCCTGAACGGACCGGGCTCTTTGCCGGCGTCAGGGGCGAGTTTAACAGAGAACTGTTTATCGGTGATTCGTTTTGTCTTGAGCTTATGGCTGGGCGAATACACCGTTGAAATCGGCCGCTTGGCCTTGATGTTTGCAGTGACTTTCCACGGTACGTTATACTTCAACGATTCGGTTCGCGGCAGTACGTAATCGATACGATTGCCGTCAACTTCAAGAAGATGCTCGTATGTCAGACGTATTCTTTGTTTGCCTCTTGCCTCAACGGGAAAGACACTTGAGCGGATAAGATTATAGCCGATGAATTCGGCCAGTGCCGGGTCGCGAATTTTTGAAACCAGCTGCCGGTATATTCTTTTCGCCTCATCTTTTGGGAGCACTTCGGCCGTGATTTTGCCGTGTGGCCCGTCATAAGCAAAGCCCCTTATAACGGCGCCGTCCGGGACGGGGACAATTAGCTCAGCTTCCTGTCGCCGGCTGCTTCTGTTTTCCAGCCGAATCTCTATCGTTGTGGTAGCCGTGCTCTCAAGGATGTCAATTAGGGCGCTGATTTCTGTAATCTCGACAGTTCCACGTCGGTCCGGGGTGAATGCCCGCGCGCGGCTCTGTGGGACAATGACATTCGACGCCGGAGGCCTGGTCCTTATGTGGTGGATTTGTGCCTGCGCCGGCACGACCAAAACAAAGGCCGCCACTATCGAGACAATTATTGCGGATACTACTTTGATGGTTTTTGTGTGCTTTTTCATTTTTGGTTTCTCCCAAATAAGGTTTCAAAATTTGTTCTGTTACTAAATAAATAATACGACATAAGCGGTTGAGAGTTGAGTAAAATGGGTGTAAAATAACATACGAGCTTTTTTACAAAGTATTTACAAACCTTCGAGCCGAATTTGGTCTATAATATAAGTAGGTGAAACATGGAACAAAAAGCGCACATATTAGTAGTTGAAGACGAGCAGAAAATCCGCTCGGGTCTTCGAGACTTTCTTGAGTTCCACGACTTTCGTGTCAGCGAGGCGGTAGACGGTCTCGAGGCGCAGCGGATTGTGGCTGAGAAGCGGTTTGATTTGATTTTGCTTGACCTGATGCTGCCGAAAATCAGTGGTGAACAGCTTTGTACGAGATGGCGTCGCGAAGGTATGCAGACTCCTGTCATTATGCTGACGGCCAAGGGTCAGGAAAAAGAAAGAGTAACCGGCCTGAATCTTGGAGCCGATGATTATATCGCCAAGCCGTTTTCGCTCGAAGAGCTGCTTGCCAGGATAAAGGCGGTGCTGCGCCGTATGGACCCGGGGAGGGCCGTGGGGCAGGCTTTTAAGTTTTCGGATTTTGAAGTTGATGTTGCATCGCTGAAAGTGAAACGCGGCAATAAGGAGATGGAAATCAGCAAACGTGAAGCGGCAATCATACGGTATTTTGCTGCGAATCCGAACCGTGTCATAAGCAGGGAAGAACTCTACAAGGCGGTTTGGAACGAGGACATGAGTGAATTAGGCACGAGAACCACAGACATGCATATCGCCAAGCTTCGCAGCAAAATCGAGAAGAACTCGGCCGAGCCTCAGATTATCAAGACCGTTCGCGGCGCCGGCTATAAATATGAAAATTAACCACAGCAGGATTGGTTAAATAAAATGTACATGCGACTTATTATATTATCGGTAATAATTCTTTTGGCCCTGTGTGGTTTGACGATGCTGGGACACCACGCCGTGGAGAAATGGGCTGAGGGCCTGAAGGGGGCGCGTCTGGGTGAATTTGCCGAAGTAGCGGAGCAAATCAGGCAGGACGTCAAACGCAAACTCGATAGGTTCATGCAGGCCGAACAGGACCGTCCTTATACCGATTATAATTATTGGTACGTACCGGATAACGTCGCGCTTAGTCAAGAGCCGCAGGTGACTTTATTGCGTTCGCCGCTGGGGGGAAGTCTATACAACGGCCTGGCGTATGGCAACTTTCAAATCGAGTCGGACGGCAATATCAATACGCCAAATGATGACGTAGTGATAAGGGATGGGCCGACGGAGGAAAACAAGGAATTGTATGCTCAAGTGGGGTCGAACCGCTCAAACATAAAGACCAATCTTCTTCCTGTTCTAAAGGGTGTGACGCTGGCCTCATTGAAAGTAACTTCGAGCCCCGAAGTCAGTAGATACCGTAATTTTAAGAAGGTTGCATTGGGAACCTATGAAGAGGAACAGGCTGTCAAAGATAACGTTCAGAAGAGTAAAGAGGCACAGGTCGAAACAATAAAAGGCGGGCAGGGGAAGGCTTTGCCCATCCAGAGTCTGCGTTCACAGGAACAGAATGTTCGGATTATCAAGCAAACGCGTCAGGCAATTGTAGACAATACTACTGCAAACGAGGGGCTATTGCAGCAGCGAGCAATGCCACCTCGTTCACGGCAGCAGAGTGAACAAGTAGTTGTACCTCAACCTCAGGAGCCGAGACAGGTAGAATCCCAGCAGCCGGAAGCTCAAGCGGCGCAGATGGCGGAACAGTACGCTAACACACAGGCGCCCGGGGAGCCGGAACAAAGTGATACGGTGCAGGTCAAGGTCGGAGGTTTTGAGCCGATAGTTACCGGCGGCGCGAACACTGATGAATCCATATTTGGCGGGCAGGTGTTTTTAGTCAGAAACGTAGAAATCGAAGACAAAACTTTTATGCAGGGCTTCCAGCTCAATGAAAATAAGCTGATTGATGAGGTCAAAGAGTCCGCGGTGCGATTGATGCGCGAAGGCATGAGCTTTGAATTACCTCAAACGGAAAGTGAATTGGCAGAAAATAGGGACGTTGCCTATACGGCGGTCCTGGTTTTTGACTTTGGGGAGCTGATATTGCAGCTTCGAGAAATCAATCCTGCCTGGGTTTCCGAACAGATAAGTCAACTTCAGAATGTTTATTACCGTATTATTTTGGTAGTATTTTTCGCAGTGGCATTAGCTCTTGGAAGTTTATGGCTCAGCACGCGGGCTCAGCTCAAGCTTGCTCAAAAGAAGGATGATTTTATATCGGCCGTCTCGCACGAACTCAGGACGCCGCTTACTTCAATACGAATGTATTCGGAGATGCTGGAGAAGGACTGGGTCAAATCGAAGGACAAGCTGGCCGAGTATTACGGGAGTATGCGGCAGGAAAGCGAGCGGTTGAGCAGGCTTATTGAGAACGTGCTTGACTTTTCCCGCATCCAGAAGGGCCGGAAAAAATATGCGTTCAGCGTGGGCGATATCAACCAGTGCGTTGCGGACGTGGTCGAAATGATGAGACCATACGCTGCGCAGAACGGCTTTTCGATAAAAACGGAACTCGGGCATCTCGGACAAAAGACTTTTGACCGGGATGCGGTTACACAAATCGTGGTTAATCTTCTCGACAACGCCATCAAATATGCCCGTAATGCTGATGACAAGACTATTACGGTCCGAACCAGGAACGACAGCCGGTACATCCTGCTCGAAGTTGAGGACCATGGCCCCGGTGTGCCTCATCGACTAAGACACAAGGTTTTTGAGCAGTTCTACCGGACCGGGTCGGAGGCTACGCGTGAAACCACGGGGACAGGACTGGGTCTTGCGCTGGTGAAAAGATTCGCGCAGGCACACGAAGGCTTCGTGGAAATCATCACAGCCAAACCGAGCGGCGCTATCTTCAGGGTTGCCCTGGCAGCCCAAATGCAGTAGGCGTAAAGACACCGCCGGTGACGGCTTAGGAGGCAACTGGCCACCTTTTTTGCACGTTTGGGAACATCCTTTAACTTTTTGTCTCTTTCCGGCTTATTTCTTTTACCGGCCCGAAACATATAAACGAAATGAGAATTAAGCCGGCGCCCGCAAAAAAGAGGGCTGTTCGCCGGCGGGATTCTCTGCAGCGGGTAAGCCACCGAGGTAGTGTTTCTTTGGCAGGTTCCTGGCTTGTTTCTTCCGTCAGGGCTTTTCTTGCGGCGGCTAATTGCTCGGCTGTTGCTTTTGGATAGATTGTATTTGCATCTTCGGCTTCTTTGCCGACTGTGACAAGGGCAATACGCTTGATAAGATTAGGGTCGTCTTTTAACTGCTTCAGCAGTTCATCGTAATCGGCGTTCAGGGACTTGAGCTTGTTTGATAATTCCTTCTCATCGTTCAGCAATCTTTTGTTGTGATAGTATCGAAGCAAATCGTCACAGAGTATAGAGCCGCTGAGTGCTGATGCTCCGATGCTGAAAAAGACAACAAACAAGAACACTCGGATGATATTTTGCCTTCGCAATTTTTTATCTCGTAGTTCGTGGATGCCTTTATGTGTAAATGAGTTTATATTTTTGCTCATTTACTGTTTTACTTATTGACGTTTCACCCTTTCACGAGATTAGCGCCGGAGTATTGAGCGGCCGAGCCAAGGTCTTCACTTATTCTGAGCAGTTGATTGTACTTGCAGATTCTGTCTGTTCGGCAAAGTGAGCCGGTCTTTATTTGTCCGACGCCTGTAGCAACGGCAAGGTCGGCAATTGTGCTGTCTTCGGTCTCGCCGCTTCGATGGCTGATGACGGCTGTCCAGCCCGCTTTAAGGGCCATATTGATGGCCTCGAATGTTTCTGTAAGCGTGCCTATTTGATTGAGCTTAATCAATATCGAGTTGGCGCTGTTGAGCTTGATACCTTTTGCGAGACGTTTGGTGTTTGTTACGAACAAATCGTCGCCGACCAGTTGTATTTTATCGCCGAGCTTTTTGGTAAGTTTGCTCCAGCCGGTCCAGTCATCCTCGGCCAATCCGTCTTCAATTGAAACGATAGGATACTTGTCCACCCATTTTGCCCAGTGTGCGATCAAGGCATCGCAGGAGATTTTTTTCTTCGGGTCGGATTTGAAAAACCTGTAGCTCTTTGTTTTGCTGTCGAACATTTCCGTTGCGGCAGGATCCAGTGCGATTGCGATGTCTTTGCCGGCTTTGTAGCCTGCTTTTTTTATGGCGATCATAATGACTTCCAGGGCCTCCTCATTACTTTTGAGCATAGGGGCAAATCCGCCTTCATCGCCGACCGATGTGGCATAGCCTTTTTTGCTCAGGACACTCTTTAGCGTATGGAAGACTTCCACTCCCATCTGCAATGCCTGCGGGAAATTTTTTGCGCCTATCGGCATAATCATAAATTCCTGGAAGTCGACATTGTTATCCGAGTGTTTTCCTCCGTTTAGAATATTCATCATCGGCACGGGCAGGACATTTGCATTGCATCCTCCTAAATAACGGTAAAGAGGTAAGCCGGCCGAATCCGCCGCGGCTTTTGCCGCCGCTAACGAAACACCCAATATTGCATTTGCCCCGAGCTTGCCTTTGTTGGATGTGCCGTCCAACTCAATCATCAGACTGTCGAGCTCTTCCTGCTGCGTGGCGTCTATACCTACGACTTCAGGGCCGATAATTTCGTTTACGTTCTTGACGGCCTTTGTAACGCCTTTTCCCATATAGCGTTTTGCCTTTGTGTCTCGAAGCTCTATTGCTTCGTAGGCGCCTGTGCTGGCTCCGGATGGTACTGCCGCCCTGCCGAACGAACCGTCATCAAGAAGCACATCGACTTCAACGGTCGGATTGCCGCGGGAGTCGAGTATTTCCCTTGCCATTACATCAACAATCGTTGTGAACATCTTACATCCTTTCCTTGTTTTTTATTCGAAAATCATTGTTCGATATTAATCATCGGTCATTTTTGCCAAGATTACAGAGTTTTTCCGCACCCGTCAAGGCAGATAGTCTGTGTGTGTGGAATTTTCCACCGGGACTCTAACGGGGCTTGATTAAGCGAGTGCGTTCAATATTATATCTGGGGAAAAGGGATTTTTCCTGTCGCATTTTTGCTTTCTATTCGCTCTTAATATTAGAAGCGCTTCGATTTCGATTTGGAGACCTTACAAGGTGCAACCAGATGCTGAATTAGTAAATGCTGTTTTAAATGGCGACAAACAGGCTTTTGGAGTGCTTGTGAAGCGTTACGAACGACCGGTTCGTGCGGTGGCACTTGACGTTTTGGGAGATTTTCATTTGGCTACTGATGTTTCGCAGGATTCTTTTCTACTTGCTTATGAGAAACTTGCCGGATTGCGAAAGCCGACGGCCTTCGGTCCCTGGCTGATGAAAATCACACGCCGATGTGCACTTGATTACGGGCGTCGAAACAGAGATGAAGCACCTGTTAAGCCGGTTGTTCCATCACCAAGACACAATCGCAATGGCGGGCTTGATGAGGAGAAACAATGGCTTTTATCCGGGGTAATGAAGCTGCCGGAAAGTGAGAGGCAGTTGATAATGCTTCGATATTTCTCTGGCCGTTCCGTAAAAGAAGTCGCCGATATACTCGGCCGAAGTGTCGGTACAGTTACCAAGCAGCTTTCGCGGGCGCACAGACATCTGCGATATATATTGGAAAGGTCGGAAAGATGACTAATAAAGAAACTGTGGAAGAAAAACTGGAGAAGTTGGGCCGGGCAATAGGTTCCGATGATTCGCTTATAGATAATTTGATGAACCGCATTGACGCAGAGGCTTTTGAGAAATCCAAAAGTGCCGTCAGGTCTAACAATAAACTCATTACAGGGAGATTTACCATGAACTATATTTGGAAAATTGCCGCAGCGGCGGCGATAATAGCAGCCGTGGCACTGTCGATAGTAGTTGTGGACAAGTTTTCATCGCAAGCCTATGCTTTCGATCAGACTTTGGAGGCGGTTAAAGATGTTAAATTTATGCATATTATCCGGCGTGACAAAGCCGGGCAAATCGAAGATGAGAGGTGGATTGAGGTAGGGCCTGATGGTTTTCAGGTTCGATATCGACAAGACAATCCTCCTAATCGGCTTATAGTCGAAGACGGAGACACTGTCTCAGTTTACTACAAGGACAAAAATACAATTGTCCTTTATGATCCCAAGGACAAACAATACCAGTGGATAGGAAATCTCAGGGTCGCGCTGAATGAGCTTGCCGGGAAGGGTGGTATGGTAATTGAGGAAAATGTCGATTACTGGGGTCGGAAGGCACACCGGGTGCGATGGCTTAAGTTGAGTGTGGATTGTTATATTGATCCGAAAACCAAGCGTCCCATCGCTATGGCCGGTTATGATATCAGCTATGAGACTCCGCCGGAAGGTACGTTTGATATTGTAATCCCAGATGGTGTCGTAGTAGTAGACAAGCGGCCGGGGGCAGAACCGACGGAAGAGCCCGCCTGGTTAACTGAAAAATTAGATAAAGGCAAAATCGCGGGCAAAAACTTTACAAATGCCCGGCATGCATTGGCCTCGGGAGACTATGAAGAGGCAGCGGAACTGTTTGCCAAAGTGGTTGAAGTTCGAGGCGGTCTTAACTGGGCATGGTTCTGGTTAGGCAGGGCGCATTATGAACTCGGCGAATATGATGCGGCAATATACGAGTTTACAAAAGTCATTGACATGTTCGCTGAGGATGAATTAGTACCCTACTACTGCCATCTGGCAAGGGGACAGGCGTACGCAGCAAAAGGCATGAAAGATATGGCCCGGAAAGATTTAGGTGTAGCATTGCCTATTATGATCGAGGCTCTGCGCAATATAGAAGGCACAGCCTTGTTCGATTACGCAGATGACCCGCTTTATAGAAACCTTCCAAAAGATAAGAGACCCACTGCAGAGCAAAGCCTTGCGATGATGATTAACCGGCTGCGAATCATAACAGGTCAAAACTTCGATTACGATCCCGATGTAAGTGCCGAAGAGAATGAGCAGGCAATAGCAGGCTGGGAAGATTGGTTCAAAAACTCAGGCCAAATTAAATTTACTCCGGATGCGGAACTTGTTCCCATTCCAACAACAATTGAGCAGATAGAGGAATAAATTCCAAGTTGAACTAAATAAAGCAAGTATTAAAAAAGGCCGGATATTTGGGCCGGCCTTTTTGTATTGGAATCGTCGTTTTTATAAAGTTTTACACAAATTTTACAAAAAAGCTTGTAACTTTTGGGGTTGTATTACGTCTATTAAGTATAGAAGCAGGAGTTTGAGACCACCCTCACGGGAGTGGATTTGAACAAGGAAAAAATCCTGTTTTGTGTGGGTGGCACTTAGGATCCTGTATGATACTCCTTCAATTGGCCGATCCTTGTGGATCGGCCTTTTTTCCGGGATTAGAGCATGGAAATGCGGTTTTTATAGAGTTTTACTGAACTTTTACAGAAAACTATGTAACTTTTTATGCAGTTACGCGTCTATATATATTAGGAAGAGTTTACAGCCTGTATCGAAAAGACGCCGCCGTTTGATTGCAGCGAAGCAGAATGGTTGTGTTAGTTTTCCTTGTTCGCTGCCGCAGACGGTAAAGGGGATTTTGATGCGGGATAAAAACATACGTCATCACCCTCCTCCGAAAGGCCGATACCTCTCAGGTCGGCCTTTTTTATTGGGCTTGTTTGAGAACCGGGGAAAAAGTCTCCAAGGGTATTGATTGTCCGCCGGCTGGAGATTATTATATTTGATAATGAGAATACCGCTGACGAAATACGGTTGGCCGCAGGTAGTCGTTTTTCCGGTGATTTTGCTTGCGGTAATGATTTTTTTTCCGCCGGTAGTATCGGCCCTGGGCGGGTTGCCACTTTGGGCCATACTTTTGGTAGAAACACTGCCGGCAGTTTTTTTGATCTGGATTTTGGTATTCTTCCGTGATCCTTACCGAAAGCCGCCTTCGGATAAAAATCTACTGTTGGCACCGGCCGACGGCAGGATAACGGATATTGAGATTGTAGAGGAAGATAACTTTATCGGCGGCCCCGCGCTTCGGGTCGGAATATTTTTGAGTATTTTCAGTACCCATATTAATCGCGCCCCGTGTAACACAAAAGTCGCGAAGATCACCTACAGAAAAGGTAAATACAAAAACGCGGCAAATCCGCAATCCGGGCGGGTTAATGAGTCCAACAATCTGGATTTGGTCAGGACCGACGGTCCGCAACAGCGGTTGATTGTTCGGCAAATCAGCGGTGCAATCGCCCGGCGAATCGTCTGCGATGCAAGCGAAGGCCAGGTTTTGACCGGCGGCGAGAAATTCGGAATGATAAAATTCGGCTCAAGAACGGAATTATATGTGCCATCCGGTGAAAACGCGAGGTGCCTGGTCCGGATAGGTGACAAGGTAAAAGCGGGCCTGACACCTCTTGTCCGATACGAAAATGTTTAGTTAATTGGTCATTTCTCGTTTACCAATTAACCTGCTAATTTGAGTTATGTTTATAGACTTTTAGGTGACAAGATGCCCAGATTAAAAACCGAAGCCGCCAAGGAGAGTTTATTGCGGCGCGTGCGAAAGCAAAGGCTCAAGTACGTCACCGTCCTGCCCTCGCTCATAACAATTCTCAACGGTGTATGTGGTTTCGTGGCCGTTATATTCGCCAGTAAAGGTGCCTTTGCGATGGCCGGCTATATGGTCCTGCTGGCAATGATTGCCGATATGCTCGACGGAAGGCTTGCACGAATGAGCAAGAGCACTTCCAGCTTCGGCGGCCAGCTCGACAGCCTTTGTGATATGATTAGCTTTGGTGTGGCGCCGGCCTTCCTGATGTTCGAGGTTTTACAGGAATTCAAACTGGCGGGATTTGCCCAGCCCAGCGCAACTTTTGCAAGTTTCCTGCATCGTTTCGTCTGGCTGGCAGCGGCGGCTTTTATAAGCTGCGAGGCCATTCGGCTTGCCAGGTTTAATGTCGAAAACGAGGAAGATGAGTCGGCGCACATGAGCTTTATGGGTTTGCCGGGTCCAGCGGCGGCCGGTGTGATAGTCAGCCTGATAATATTTCATCAGGAGACGCTGCCGGAATTATTGACCAAAGACTCCCGTGTATTTGTTTTTTGCGAGAGCGCCATTATGTATGCTCTGCCTTTTTTGACACTTGGGATTGCGGTGTTGATGGTCAGCAGGATTCGATATACTCATATCCTGAATCAGTACATCAAGGGGCAAAAACCCTTCTCACATCTTATATGGCTTCTTTTGGGCCTCGGCGTTGTTATCTGGAATATACAGGTAGCTCTGGTATTGATTTTCTGTGGTTATGCAGCAAGCAGCTTCTTGAAATGGTTGTATTACAAGGTAATGCGTAAGGGAGAACCCATTTTGTCCGGCCTTGAAGATGTCACAGAATGGGAATCCGAAAAGTAATCTAATCGTGGTGACCGAAACTCGTCCGGCCGGGTGCGGAGCGGGATTTGAGATACAAATTGCGTTGTTTGTTTCTGCTTACACAGCGTGTATCTACCGGCTTTTCGAAACGCCCGCTTTCGGGTTTGTTGCGCCTTTCATTTCCTGCTGCTTGACGCCGGATTGGTTTATCTGGAAATAATGCTCGACAACATTGCACAGTCGCTGCAGAACGGCCCTGCCCTCCGTGCTTGCTTCCAATCCGACAAGCTGTATACCGATACAGATATTTTTGTCGTCCGCCGTCGGCAGTATGTTTCTAATCTGTGCATCGAGTATTAACGGCTTTTCATAAGGCATAGGCGTAAACGTGAGCCCGATAAACTGGCCTTTCCTGATGTCCGGTTTTTGTGCAGTGTCAATTGCAATCTGCGCGCCGCCGGCAGAAATATCGACGAGCTTGCCCTTGTAATAATCCTGCCGCTTCTTATCGTTGCTTGTTTCGTCGTTGTTGTCCTGCTGTTTGTCGCGTTCACAGAGTATTTCTTCCGGGGTGCGTTTTAATCCACGATGCCACAGTAGAACGTTTACTTTCAGTGATTTGGGCACGTCAACACGAAAATAGCTTCTTCTCTGTACTATCTCTATTCGGTCCGGGACCGCCAGCACTATTGTGGGGCTCCGGCCCTGGTGGTTTGGATTTTCTGACAGCTCAAGATCTATTACGGTTGTGTCAAAAACGAACTTTCCGTATCCGTACTTGAGTGATATTCCTACGGGTTGGTTAGTGTGTATATTTATCGGGTGTGGCTTATCCTTTGGCCAGATTTCAATATTTAGTCTATTGGCTCCAAGGTTGGTTAGTAGTACTTTCGTAACGTGCCATTTATTCTTAGACAGATAGGACATAATGGCCGGTACTTTTTCCTCAATCGCAGTTTCCAAGATTTTCCTCGGCTCGGCCCCGTGCAGCATCATTATTTCGTTCATGTTACCCCCCAGGTTTCCTTTCAGAAACGAATCCTCCATGTTTTCAGGCGTTTATCGCCTATGGAGATGCCGTTCGTATATAAAATATATGAATAATTCAGCAATAAGCAAAATGCATGAGGTATGAAATCCGTGCCCTTTTTCTACTTACCCTTGGCCCGGTTGCAAGGCAGGATTTATCCCTGGGCAGAGCGTCCCAAAAAAGCTTAAAATAGCAGTGAGAAACAGTGGCCCCGTTCCGTAAATTGTTGTGACCGGGAACCGTATTTCACAGTTTTCAGTTTTGTTTTTCGCGTTTTTTGTATATTATTGCCGTCAAAATGGAAGGAACTTATAAAATGAGAAAATTAAAGACCGATAAAATATTGCTTTTGGGCGTTTTCAAGGTTGTGTTGATGTCAGCTCCCTTTGTGATTGCCGAGGTCCCACTTCAGGATTCCAAATCGTCAAAAACCGTATCCAAACTGTGGTACAGTCAGCCTGCCACAAAATGGACCGAAGCTATGCCTATTGGGAACGGGCGGCTTGGAGCGATGGTGTTTGGCGGCATCGAGGATGAACGGCTGCAGTTCAATGAGGACACCCTGTGGACGGGCAAGCCGCATGATTATTCTCATGCCGGCGCTGCCGACTATCTGCCGGTTGTCCGCAAGCTGCTGTTTGAGGGCAGGCAGCGCGAAGC
>Ga0209427_10001897_pt1 | contig 24383 bp, 29 predicted proteins | sample DeeMarSWOR136_30_FD_187465 | JGI IMG/M metagenome (GOLD analysis project Ga0209427, IMG submission 187465) | Marine sediment microbial communities from White Oak River estuary, North Carolina - WOR-1-36_30 (SPAdes) (version 2) | ecosystem: Environmental > Aquatic > Marine > Intertidal zone >...
AGATCTTGCAGCAATATATGCGAGAGCAGGTAGAATCAAAGGTAAAAAAGGATCAATTACTCAAATACCGATGCTGACAATGCCTGATGATGATATAACTCATCCAATCCCTGACCTAACAGGTTATATAACAGAGGGGCAGATTGTTCTTAATAGAGGACTTCATAAAAAAGACATTTATCCGCCTGTTGCAGTGCTTCCATGTTTATCTCGATTGATGGATAGAGGAATTGGTGAAGGAAGGACACGTGAGGACCATGCAGGTGTTTCTAATCAATTATACGCAGCATATGCGGAAGGCTGTGATTTACGTGATTTGGTAGCAATAGTTGGTGAAGATGCGTTATCTGATAGAGATAAAAAATTCTTGAAATTTGCAGATGATTTTGAAGAAAGGTTTATAAAACAAGAGTCTAACGAGAACAGAAGCATTGTGCAAACCCTAACTATTGGATGGGAATTATTATCAAGTTTACCAAAAGCCGATCTCAAAAAAATTGATGAAAAATACATAAAAAAATATCTTAAAGAACCCGTTAATAAAAAAGAGTAAGTAATATGGCAGAACAAATACTTGAGGGAATAAGTCCAACCAGAATGGACTTGCTTGATATTCGAAAAAAGCTAATACTTGCTGAAAAAGGCCACAAGTTACTTGAGGAAAAACGAGATGCGCTTATAGAAAAATTCTTTGAAATAATTGATAAAAGAAATCAACTTTCAATACAGTTGGACGATGAATTCAAAAAAGCTTTTATGTCATTGATACAAGCCCAAATGATTCTGGGTGAAAGTAAAGTTGAGGAGGTTTCATTTTTAAATCAAGAGATTGGCGAGATATCATTTGAAACTGATAATATAATGGGCGTAAAGATACCCAAGATGAAAATAGATGAGATAAAAACCGAGCTTAAACCTACATATGGTTTTTTGGAAACATGTTCAAAGCTTGATGATGCAAAGAAAGCTTTTAGCAGTCTAGTATCTAGATTAATAGAACTTGCTGATTTTGAGGCAGGGATAAAATCTTTAACTGTGGAAATTGAAAAAACAAAAAGACGTGTAAACGTGCTTGAGAACAACTTGATTCCAAAACTACATGCCACTCGTAAATTTATAGAAATGCAGCTTGAAGAAAGGGAAAGAGAGGATTTTTTTAGAAGAAAAAGAATCAAAGCAATACTTGAATCAAAAAAGGATTAATATGTCAAATTTAGAAGATGATTTGGTAATTGGCAGATTTTTTGATACACCTGAGAAAAAGGCAAAATGGATATATAGATTTAAAATCGCTATTATTTTTTGGATTGTCTTTGTAATTATTGGTATATCTTTTTTAATATGGTATTCGATAAGATAAGTACTTGTGTATTTCTATAAAGTTGAAACAAAAATTAAAAATTTTATTGAAAATAAAAAAAAGAAAAAGGATTAGACATCCTTTCCAATTTCCCATATTGCTTTTATAGCCAACAGACCAACAGCTGGGGCAACAAATATTGCTAGACACATTGATACTCCAGCCAATAGACCGCCTATCCAGGGACCAGTTATCCAACTTGTCATTCCCCAAAATGCAGGAGCCATCACAAGTAGAGCTATACCTGCTGTTAAAAAACCTGGACCTTCTTTTGCAGTAATTGTTCCTTTTCCAATGAATGATATAATTCCTACTATTGCACCTAACACTACTAGTAACCATACTACCCAACCACCAGTATCGGTCCCAAGAAACATTTCAGCATCTGATGATTCTATTGTATATGCTGTATATAGACCAACTAACAATGCGATTAAAATTCCGATTAAAAATACCCAGCTTCCAATTTTTGTATACAAATCTTTTTCCATTCTTTCTACTCCTCCACCTTATTTTACGTCTATCTGTTTGAAATAAACATAAGTTTATAAATTTTTCTAGATTATAAAAAGCAATTCAATTATATCATATTATTTAAAAAGGATTTTTATAATTATTATAATATAGGATAAGAATAAAAATAGTTTTTATTAATGTACTTTATAATTATTTTAAGGAGGGCATTTAATTATAATTGGCTTATTTTTATCAAAAACAAAAATCATTATACTATTTTAGAATTTTGATAAAAAAATTGAGAATTGGGTTTTTTATTTATTCTAATCAATCTATGGATGGTGAAAAAAAATGAAAGAATGTGAAGAGTGTGGAAAGACGCTGGGAATTCTCGAAGGATATCAACACCCAACAATGGGAAAGAAACATAACCTATGCAGCAACTGTTTTGATAATGTTAATGAAAGTGTAATGAAATGGAGAGAGTTTGTACTTTCGAATTCCTTCAACAATGGTACAAAGAAAAAGAATTTTGCAATAAAATGGAAAAATATTGCACCAAGCTTCTATCAAAGACAGAATATAATTGAAAATGTCAGTGCAGAAACAAGCATCCTGCTCAGGAAATAAAAATATAATTTGATTTCCAAAACCTATGCGTTTATTTATCATAGGTATTGATTTAGGAGGTTTAAAATGATAGAAGTATTGGAAAATGTGACGATAGTCTATGTGGATGGTGTCAAAGAACGTTTTGACGCACTTCGTTTAACATCTAGAAGGGTCATTACTGGCCGCATTATTAAGACAAATGGAACTGAGGAATTCAAGGAATGTGGGTTTATATCAAGAGAAAATATAAAACAGATTTACAACGGAACTAAAAGAAAGATCAAAAGTATGGAAACATAAATAAAAAAACCTATCTTCCAAAATTTATTATATATTTAACAAAGAGTAGAATATCATTATAAAGAAAAATATTAAAAGAACTTTCCGTTCAAAAATATTATTATTATTTAAATTTCAGATAATTATTAAATAAATTTTAAATACTACCTGTATATTATGAATAATTAAAGACTGTTAATTAATAGTCTATAGGGGAAAAAACAATGAGAAAAAGTAGATACAAAAAAATTTTTATTCTTGGAATATTATTATTTTTTATAGGAGCAAGTATTTTACCAAATATCAGTGGAAATGTTGGAAAAACAGTCAATATTTCAAACAATGAAATAATTACCAACTTTCCATTAGATAACGATTATGTAAATGCCTATTGGGAATTTGATGATTGTAGCGGTGATACATTATCTGATTCTGTACACAATTATGATGGAACAATTAATGGAGCTATATGGACTACTAGCGGACATTCCGGTTGTGCGTTGATTTTTGATGGCGTAAATGATTATGTTTTATTAAATTCCCATGCTATCGAACTTGGACTGAATAAAACTGATGATAGCATTTATTCATTTTGGTTCAAATCAACTACTGGAGGGCTTATATTCTCTGCAACAGCATCATGGGGATATAGTCCAGAGCTGCGTATCGAATTATGTCCAAATGGAACCTTAATGTTTAAGGCATGGACTCAATTGTGCGGAATAGCCCTATATTCAAGTGATACATACAATGATGGTGAATGGCATCATGCCGAATTTTACTTTAATGGTATCACATCAAATCCTACAATTGATCTCCTTGTTGATAGTGTTTGGGATAATAGTGTAACACATTGGCTATGTGAGATTGCAAATGATGAATTTTTAAAAACCAGGATAGGTATGCATGCACATTATGCTACAGATTATTTTGAAGGTTATATTGATGATTTTAAGATTATTAAATATGAGCAGGGAAATGATCAATCACCGCCAATAATAGATGGCCCAATAGAAGGAAAACCCACTGTAAATTATGAATACACTTTCATCACTGAAGATCCAGAGGAGGATGAAATATTTATCCAGGTTGATTGGGATGATGGAACAGATATTGAATGGGTTGGACCATTTGATTCAGGTGAAGTTGTAACAATAGATCATGAATGGGATGAAGAGGGATTATATGAAGTCAGAGCCAAATCTAAGGACAGATGGGATGACAGTAGCTGGTCACCAAAATATGAAGTAAGAATAGGAAACCAAGCCCCAGAAATTCCAGAAATATCTGGCCCAATTTATGGAGATATAGAAGTTGAATACACCTTTTCATTTATCTCATATGATTTTGATGAAAATGATATATACTACTATGTTGACTGGGGTGATGGAAGTTATGATGATTGGTTTGGACCATTTGCCTCTGGTTTAGAAGTAACTGCAAGCCATACTTGGACTTCAAAGGACATCTATTCTATAAGAGCAAAAGCTAAGGATGAATTTGGATCAGAAAGTGAATTTTCAGAACCTCATTTAATATTTATTGGAAATTATGCTCCAGAAAAACCTGATATATCTGGAAAAACAAAAGGAAAAGCAGGTGTGGAATATGATTACACCTTTTCATCAACGGACGAAGATGGAGATGATATCTCTAGATATATAATAAACTGGGGAGATGACACTGGTGAAGTTGTTATAACAGGTCCTTTTCCATCTGGTGAAGAAGTAAGTGCAAGCCATACATGGGCTTCAGATGGTACATATACTATTACAGCAAAAGCAGAAGATTCATGGGGTGCTGAAGGCGATTGGGGACAATTTAAAGTTACGATGCCCAGAAATAAAATGATGGTAAATTCTTTGTTCCTTCAATTACTTGAGAACCTATTAGAAAGATTTCCAAATATATTTCCGGTCCTGAGAAATCTGATTTAAAGATAATTATACTTATTAATCAAACTTTAAAAAAATAATATTACATACATAAACCCATAGTAAAATCTTAAAATTATCTGATAACATAAGATATGAATATACATTAGCTAAATATGATTTTACTAATTTTTTTACTTTAATTTTAAGAGTAAGCTTTTTAAACGTTTTTGGTATTTGGTGCTCTTACTGTTTATAAGATATGGTGAATAAAGTTGAAATATACTCGATTTGAAAAAGCACGAATAGTAGGTGCACGTGCATTACAGATCTCAATGGGTGCTCCAACCCTTATAAAAATTCCAAAAGGTATTATTTCACCCATTGATATAGCTATGCATGAGTTTAAAGAAGATGCTATTCCAATAACAGTAAAAAGAGTCGAAGAATCATAGTGTATAGAGGAAAGTTATGGCTGAAGAGAAAAAGAAAAAAGAAGAAAAAAAAGAAGACGAAGGCATGTCCATACCTGAAGAAAACTATATGACATCTGGTGCTCATATTGGTACTAGACAAAAAACAGCTGATATAAAGAACTTCATTTACAAAGTCAGAAATGACGGTTTATATATAATTGATGTTAAGAAGACTGATGAAAGAATAAAAACAGCTGCGAAGTTACTTACAAAATATGATCCTTCGAACATTTTAATTGTTTCTGTAAGACAATACGGACAAAAACCAATTAAAAAACTTGCTGAAAATACAGGCATTCAAGTTTTAGATGGTCGTTTTAGACCAGGGACTTTAACAAATCCAAACTCAAAAGGATTCCTTGAACCTGAGCTTCTTATTGTGACCGATCCACTAGCAGATGCGCAAGCATTGCATGAGGCAGAAAATATAGGTATACCTGTAGTTGGACTTTGTGATACAAATAATGAGACAAAATATCTTGATTTAGTAATACCCACTAATAATAAAGGAAGACGTGCTCTAGCCCTTGTCTATTGGCTTTTAACAAGGGCAATATTAAAGGAAAAGGGAAAGATTAAATCTTACGATGATTTCAAACCAACAGTTGAAGATTTTGAAGCTGAAATTTAAATACATTTTTTAATACTGATATGATATAAATACAAAAGGAGATAAATTGCTAGTTAAGGTTAATGATAATATCATTTTAATTGGTACTGCCCATATTTCTAAGGACAGTGTTGAAGAAGTTAAAGAGGCGATTGAAAAATTTAAGCCAGATGTTGTCGCAGTAGAACTTTGTAAAAGAAGATATGATGCTATTACAAAAAAGGACAAATGGGAAAATACTCCTGTCACAAATCTTTTAAAATCAAACAATGCCTATCTAATGCTTGCTCAAACTTTTTTATCATCCATCCAGAGGAAACTTGGAAAAGAATATGGGGTTGAACCAGGATCTGAAATGATAGCTGCTATGCAGGTTGCAAAAAAACATGGTATTGATGTTGCACTGGTAGATAGAGATATAACAATTACACTAAAAAGAGCTTGGCGAAAGATGGGTATAAGGGAAAAGTCAAGGCTTGTTTGGGAATTTTTCAAGGCAATGCTAGGTTATGGTGATGAAGAGATAGAAGATTTGGACCTTAAAAAGCTGATGGATCAAGATGTTATATCTGCACTTATGGAAGAATTTAGAGAAATTGCACCAAGTGCTAACGATGTTTTAATCAATGAGCGTGATGAGTACATTGCAAAGAAAATATCTGATGAATCAAAAAAAGGAAAGGTTATTGCAGTTGTAGGTGCTGGACATATTGAAGGTATCAAAAAACACTTAAAAAAGAAAAAAATTAAGGTAGATTTAAAAAATTTAGAATATATACCTAAAAAGCGCTTTAGCATTTTAAAGGCAATTGGTTATGCAATTCCAGTTCTTTTTGTTGTATTGGTTGGTTGGGCTTTTTTTACAAAAGGAACAGAACTTGTTCTATCGATGTTTTTTTATTGGTTTATTATCAATGGAGTTTGTTCAGCAATTGGAACTGCAATTGCTAGGGGACATCCTTTATCGATAGGTACTGCATTTGTTGCTGCTCCTATAACTTCATTAAATCCGTTTATCGCTGCTGGATGGGTTGCAGGTTATGTTGAGGCAAGACTTAGAACACCTGTTATAAAAGACTTTAAAGAATTAGGTAAAATCGAAAGTATACGTGAGTTTTTGAACAACAGAGTAATTAGACTTCTTATGGTAGTAGCACTTGCAAATCTAGGAAGCATGATAGGGACAATTATTGCATTTCCTTATATTGCTAATCTATTAACAGGTGGATAATTATTTAACTTATAAAATCCATAAGTACTAATAATAGAGTAATAAATATGGATGAGAAGAGAAAGATTTACACTTCATTTCATGACATACCTGTACGAGAATACATGTATATTCCAAAAGGTTCTCTTCAGGTTGAAAAACCTGGAAAGTTTAGTAGAGTTGAAATTGTTCATATATCAATATCTGTTATTGTATTAACTTTGGCTTTTTCTTTTTGGCTCAGCGGTGGTTTAATTTATAATTCCGATCTAAGTTTGATTTTAAAATCTGTTCCCTATGCTTTTGCTGGAGTTTTTACAGGGTTCTTTTTTCATGAAATGTCACATAAGTTTATGGCCCAGAAGTTTGGTCTTTGGGCAGAATATAGGCTTTTTCCACTTGGTTTAATCTTAGCATTAGGTCTTTCAATTTTTACAGGAATAGTATTTGCAGCACCAGGAGCAGTTATGTTTATGGGAGGTTCAAGACATCATGAAAATGGAAAAATCGCAATAGCAGGACCACTTTCAAATATCATTATAGCATTTGTTTCATTTCCACTTTTTTATTATGTTTTTTTTGAAACACAATTTGGCGCCTTATTTGGATTTATTTGTTTAATAAATGCTTTACTTGCATTTTTTAATCTTTTACCATTTGGTCCATTGGATGGTTTAAAAGTTGTTAAGTGGAATGCAACGGTATGGTTGTTATTATTTATCCCTGCTATTTTTATGTTAATTGTTTTATGGCAAAGATTTACACCGATATTTTATTAAAAAAAATTTTAAGAGGTAGTTTTTTTACGTCTTTTTGTAATAGATCTTAAAATAAAAACTAATACTACTATGATTATTAAAGCAATAATTCCATAAAATATTATAGCCTCTGATCCATATGTTGAAAGACCTCTATTTTGAACTGTAAACGATGCATATAGTGGTTGTGCTTTATCCTCAAGATTTTGAGCACGGGCAGGTACCATTTTTACTTTTATATTTGCTTCCTCATAGTGATAACCAGTAGAAGTTGGAGGAATAACTGTAAGAATAGCGGTGGCTTTTGATCCTTTTATATCATCAAGAACTAGTTGATTTGTAACTGTCGCTTGCCAATTCTTAGTAATATTTTCAATCGATAGAAATATTATCGTTTCTGCATTTCCAATATTTTCAAATTCTATTGGAAATATAGCCCTTGACATTGGATCGATTCTTTTTGTATTTGTCTCAGGTAGATTTAATTTGATAATAGGATTAAATGAAGGTAAAAAATCAAGAGTATATTCGTTTTCAGTTCCCTCAATTAAACCCTGTTTGCTCACCCTTGCATGAATTTTAATAAAACCTTCTCCATATGCGGGAGCATCTTCATCAATATTGATAAAAATTGAAGTTTCTGTTGATGCTATTTCGGTCATTTCAACAATAACTTTGCTTTGATTCAAAACAGCCGTGCACCATGATGGTTTTTCTGTAATTGTAAGTAAAATAACTCCATTAAACCTGTCTCTATAAGCGTCTAAAACACCTCTTGCAAATGTTTCTCCCATATCTATTCTTAATGTGATATTTAATAATACTTCTTTTATTTCATCTCTCGGAATAATTGGTTTTTGAGTTTCTGAAGCACTCCATTTTATATCAACTGCATATCTAAGATTATAAAGTGGTTCACCTGAAATATTTGGATTGACTATTACAAAAATGCCAAAAAAAATAATGAATAACATGAAAAATGATTTAATAAATTTAAAATTTATCAAGATACTAGTCCCCCCGCTTTTTAGTATCAAATTTACTGAATTTTTTTCTCTGTCTTTCTTGTTCTTGCTTAATTCTTAAAAGAGTCCTTTCTTTTCGGAGTTTTTCTTCTCCAGCTTTTTTATCAATTATTACCTCTTCTTTTTCAATTTTGATAGGTTCTTTTGGAATTTCTTCTTTAATAATTTTTTTTTCAGGTTCCTTTTTTTCTTTTTCCTTTTCTTCTTTTTCAAGTTTAATTTTTTCTTGTTTTTCTTTAATCAGTTTTAATTTTTCTTCTCTTGCTTTTTCCTTTTTAGCTTTTTGTTTTTTTATTTTTTCTTTCCTTATTTTTTCTTTTTCTCTTAAATTCTTTCTAATTTCAGATTCACAATAATACTTATGCCAAAGAAGTGCAGAATTATATTCATCTTCCATCATATTAACAACTTCTTTGTATTTTTGTTTATCTTTAGTTCTAAGTGATTCTAGATATTCTTTCTCATCTAGAATTTCCCATGGTTTATCAGGTTTCATACAGATATGTTCATAAAGTGATTTTCTTCTGTAAAAAAATAATCCTGCTATTAAAAATATTATAAATAATAGAAATATTACACCTGCCGTCCCCATCTCAGTTACATGTATGCCTCTTGTTTCAAAATATATTTCTCTCTCACCAATTGGTATCTCAGGATCATCTATTGAAAATGCTTCAATTGTTACCTTATGAATTGTTCCAAAATCAAAAAAATTTGGTGGTATTGATATACCTAGAAATGTATTTCTTTTTTCACCGGGAGCAAGAGTAATACTAACTGGTTCAGATAGTTTTATTTCTTTATTTTCACTAGTAATTTTAAATGTGTAAGTATCATTATAATTTCCCATATTTTCAATGCTAATTGGAAGAGAAGTTATTGTATTAGGTTTCATTTCAAGGTAAGGAATAGATTCAAAATTTATGGCATGATAAGGTTTTATTTTGACTAGTATTTCGACGTCAATAGGTGTTACATCAACAGTACCACTAGGTGGACCATATCCCATTATAAAAGCATTTATAAACCAAGAAATTCTTATTGGAAGAGATGCATTTTTTCCACCAGGATTAAACCACAAATTACCATTAGCCCAAGTATCCCATATTCTAACCTTTAATATTCCGCTTTGAATTGCATTACTGAGATCTGAAGGTGCTCTTAAACTAAGAGTTGCATTTGTTTTAACAGTTTCTCCAAATTTGACAACAACTGTATATGGGTTAAATGATACTGTCCATGTATTATATTCATTTCCACCAGGATATTCAATTATTTCAAAATTTAAATACCTTGCATTAAAAAGTGTTTTTGGCCTATCAAAATATAGATAATCTCCCGTTTTTAAATCAATCATTCCAATTTCAAATGAAACATTTTCCCCATACCCAATTTCAAGGGCAGAAGGATTAGCTTTTGCTGCTACTAAAAAGAATTGTAAAGGTACAACGAAGTTTTTTCCTATTATTTTTCCCAGACCATATGCTATCTGTCCAAGCAAAGTATCAGGTTTTGATTCATCTTGAGCTAAAACATTAAAAGATATGATCTGATTTGTAAAACTAAATAAAATTAGAAAAGTGATGAATATTTTTACCACTCTGTTTATTTGCTTTATCGTAATTCCCCCCAAAAGGAATTTTGGAGTTTGAACTATTTAGATTGGAAAAAAGAGGAGGATTTCCTCATATTTTCCCTTTTTTTCTAAACATGAAATAATAGACCAAGAATATTATTATAATTATTATAATTAGAGGTATAACTACTATTTCAAAACCGATGACTGAAAAACCTCTACTTTCAACAAGGACATTAACATATTGTGGAGGTCCTTGATTTGAAGACAACTGTGCATATTCAGGTATAAGCTCAACACTAATTGTAATCTGGTCATCATGATATCCAAATGATTTTGGAGGTTTTACAGTTAAATAAACGATACCTTTTGAACCTCTAGTTTCATCTAAAATAATATAATCTGTAACAATTGCTGCCCAATCATTAGAAAGACTACTAGTAATAACTCGAAGTTTCACTCTTGTTTGAGCATTACCCAAATTTTCAATCTCAATTGGGAAAACTGCAGTATCCATAGGACCAATCCTTTTAGAATTACCTCCCTGAGGTTCTGCATTTATTAATGGCAGATAGGCAGGGTTAAATTCTAATGTAAAAGTATTACTATAACCAGCTATCATACCAACTTTTGGAACTGAAACTTTCAATTCAACAAATCCAGAACCAAATGCAGGTGCATCAAGATCAACCCTGAGATTTAAGGTTGCTTGTAAAAAATCAGTTTCTTCAGCTTCACCAACCTTTGTTGTAATAGTAGTGGTAAATAAAGTTGGAGTACACCATGGTGAATGTTCACCAAGTTGTAATTTAATATTAACTTGTCTATCTTTATAAAAGTTAAATAAGCCTCTTGCTAAACCTTTTAAAAGACCACCATAATTTACCCCATATTTCAAATATATCGTAAGTGACCTTAATTCACCTCTGGGTACGATTGGTTTAGAAGTAAAATTTGATGCATCAAATCCAGCTTGCAGATAACTGCTTAAATTAACAAAAAAACCTGCTGAAGTCGTAGGAACAATTGCAGCGGAAACACTAACAAGTAATATTCCCATTATTATTGAAGCCTTTAGTGTTTTGAAATTATTTTTCATTTTTTATCACCTATAATTTTATAATTTCAATATATATTTATGTCTCCCCATATATAAAGATTGTTGTACATTTCTTACATTTATTGACAACGCACTATATATTATAATATTATATATTACTTTCATAATATAAAAGGATTTCCAATTTTGAATTTTAACAGATTTGTTCTTAACTTTTACTTTTTTTATAGGAAACAATGTATACATTAACTTTTTCCAAAAATTAAAAATATTTATTTTCATCTATTTTCACCAATTATATATTTGTGTTAATAATCAGATAAATATATTGATGTAATTTTAATCATGAATTATTCATTGTGGAAATTTTTATACCAAAATGTTTTAAAAGTTTAAAATTTAAACAAAATGATACATATTGTATCATTTTTATCTAAATTATTATTTGTAAAAATATTTTTATATGTTTATGATAATATTTTTTAAAGAATATTTTTACTTTTTAAAACTAACCAGATAAAGGCAAGTAATTAATAACAGTTAACAAAGTTATTGTATAGTATCAATATCTGATTCAACATCTTCAGATGTTTCTTCTTCTTTTTTCTTCGTGGTAACCCGCTCTGGGAAATGAGAAAGAATAACTATGTCACCTACAGAGTTGACCCATCTATATGGAACAGCAACGTCAACTGTTCCTTCAACAATTGTAGGATTTGTATTAGTTAAAAGTAAGCTACTTACGCATTTCTCATCCATATCAAGGAAAACATTTCTTATATGTCCCACATATTTCCCCTCACGAGTATATACCGGCAGTCTCAGAAAAGATGTGACTTCCTCAGTGTTAACGTTTTTTTCTTTTTCAATCATGTAATCAAAATACAATTTCCTGTATTAAAATGTGATGGTAAAAGAAAGCGAAATCTTTTTTGTATAAACAGGGATTTTGGTTACAAAATGAACCTAAATAATAAAAAAAACAAACATAAAAAAATATTGAAGGAGCTTGAATATTATAAAGATAAAGATTTTACTTTCTCAAGTGGACATATCCTTGGTTCTATGTGTACACAACCCCATATCATTGCCAAGGAAGCATATATGAGATTCATAGAAACTAACCTTGGGGATCCTGAACTTTTCCCTGGAACAAAACAATTAGAATCAAAGTATACATCGTTTATTTTAAAGCTATTAAATGCACCAAAAACAGCTACTGGTCTGATAGGAAGTGGAGGAACTGAAAGTAATATTACAGCTATATGGCTTGCTAAAACCTTAAGTAAGAAAAGAGAAATAATAATTCCTAAGAGCGCTCATTTCTCATTTGATAAAATTGCATCATTGATGGATATCAAACTTGTTAATATAAAACTAGATAAGAACTATTGTATGGATATATCTGATCTTAAAAAAAATTTATCAAAAGATACTGCGGCAGTTGTTGGAATCGCAGGAACAACTGAATTAGGTACAATTGATCCAATACCAGAGATTAGTGAGATTTGCAATGATGAAAAAATTTTTTTACACGTTGATGCTGCCTTTGGAGGATTCGTAATACCGTTTTTAAAAAAGCTTGGACAAAAAACAACTGATTTTGATTTTAATTTAAAAGGCGTAATGAGTATATCAATTGACGCTCATAAAATGGGCTATTCAACCATTCCTTTAGGACTATTAACGATAAGAAAAGAAAAATGGTTGAACAATATCAGTGTAAAAACCCCTTATATAAGTACTAAAAAACAACCTGGCCTTCTTGCAACAAGGTCAGGCGCTCCAGTAGCAGCAGCGTATGCAGTTTCAAAATATCTAGGAATGAAAGGTTATGAAGATTTAATAAAAAGATGTATGAATGTTACAAGATATACTGTAGAAAAAATAAACAATCTAAATCTTAATCTGGTAAAAAAACCAGTTATGAATGTTATAGGTATAAAATTAAAAAATCCATCAAGAGTTGTAAAAAGGTTAACAGAACATGGTTGGAAGGTAAATAATATGGAAAGACTATCAGCAATTCGCATTGTTTTAATGCCTCATGTTACAAAAAAAATAATTGATGAATTTATCCCCGATTTAAAAAAAGTCTGTAAGGAGGTTGGAGAATTATGACGCATGATATCTTAAAGAAATCCCTTTTAGAAGCACCTATCGTAAAAAAAGGAGATTATTTCTATTTGGTTCATCCAATAACGGATGGAGTACCAGAAATAAAACCTGAACTATTAAATGAAGTTGTTGATGATTTGCAAAATCGGATAGAAAAATGTGGTAAAATTGATAAGATTGTAACAGTGGAAGCAATGGGCATACCCCTTGCTACTGCACTATCATCAAAAATGAACATACCATTTGTAATTATTAGGAAAAGATCATATGGGTTGCCTGGTGAATATGAAATAGAACAAAAAACAGGTTATTCTAAATCAAATCTCTTCATTAATGGACTTGAAAAGGGAAATAAAATTGTAATTGTTGATGATGTATTAAGTACAGGTGGAACTCTAAAAGCAATTATCATAGCCTTAAAAAAAATTGGTGTAATAATTAAAGGTATTTTTATTGTTATTAACAAGGGTAATGTAGTAAAAAAGTTTACTGATGAGTTCAAAATAAATATTGAGACTATTACAGATATTGACGTTATTGATAACAAGGTTATTATCAAAAAAATTTAGAGAAAGTATTTCATAGTAGTTTTATATTATATAGTTTGATTATTATGGCTGCAGCAGTACCCCAACACGCTCATTGTCTTATGTGTGGAAAATCTATTCCCTTTGGTGAAACACTTTGTTCTGAGGACTGTAAACAAAGATATCAACGTTTGTTAAAAAGAAGAAAGATAATGGTTTATCTTATGTATGGTATAATTGCAGCATTAATCGTTATTTTTGTACTATCAAGCGGATACTAAAATAAAAGCGAAGATTTAAATTAAGGTAACAAATTTTTGAATACGACATGGACCTAATAGCTGGATTAATAACACTTGGTTTTATATTGATACTAGGTTTTATCGGTAACTATATATTTAATAAAACCCAGATACCTAGCATTATTTGGCTTTTACTTTTTGGACTTATTATTGGTTCATTCTTCAAAGTTCAAGAATTTCAAAATCTATACCCATCTTTACTTGATGATGTTTCTGGTTTTATTGGAGCAATAGCAATAATTATTATTCTATTTGATGGTGGGATAAATACAGATATATATCAATTGTTTAAAGATGCTCCTCGTGGATTATTACTAACAATTACCAGTTTTTCATTTAGTTTTATTGCGACACTACTTATAGTTACAGGACTTGAATTTTTTGGAGTAATTGATCTAAACGGACATGGTTATATATTAGGTGCCGTGCTAGGTGCAATAATAGGTGGAACCAGCAGTCCAATAGTAATACCACTGGTAAATAGATTGAGAAATATCCATGATAATACAAAGATGGTTTCATCTATTGAAAGCATACTTACTGATCCCATATGTATAGTTATTGTATTTGCAATATATTATATGGTTTTCATAGAGGGCGAGCTTAATATATTAAGTGGAGTTGGAAATCTCGTAAAAACTTTTTCAGTAGGAATTGTACTTGGTGGGATATTAGGTCTTATTTGGCTTTTTATTATGAACAAATTTAGAAGAGAGCAATTTGCATATGTTATAACTCTAGCAATCATATTTTTAGTATATTCATTTACAGCTGTAATTGTAGGAACAAATGAAGGCGGTCAAGGAGCTGGAGCAATAGCTTGTCTTATGTTTGGTCTTGTTCTTGGAAATGGAAAAAAGATATTGAAAATGATCAATTATCAACACGAGGGATTTGAAATGGATGATGAGACCAAGCAATTCCATGGTTTGACATCTTTTGTTATAAGAACATTCTTTTTTGTTTACTTGGGTATGATTGTAACATTTAGGTCATTAAATTTCATTATAATTGGAATTATTATTCTAATGGTTTTACTAATTGTTAGATATCTTGCAATTTATATATCAACCTATAAAGGTAGTTTTTCTATAGATGATAAACAAGTTTTAACTGTTATGATGCCTCGTGGTCTTGCCGCAGCAATTCTTGCAATAAGTTTTACACCACTTATGCTAGGTGCAGGGACTAGTAGTGCTCCTGGATATAATCTAGCAGTTGAGATGCAGGGCATATTTATGGATGTAGCATTTGTCGTTATCTTAGGAACTGCAATTATTACAACAATAGGTGTATTTGTTATTTGTCATTATGAAACGAAAAAAACAAAAGAATCAGAAAAAGAATAAAAAACAATAAAACGTAAATTTTTAACATATATGAAAAAATCTACTCAGCTAATTCTTCTTGTAAGTCTATTACCATCTCTGTAAGAACATCTTCAAAAACCTGGTGGCGATATTCTTTGATAGAACCATTTGCCATATGTGCTCTTGCTACGAAATCTCTTCCATCTTTAATTATTTCAATATGGCATACCGTCTCCATTGATTTTCCCGACCTAATCTGAAATCCCGAATTCATCAACTATATTTATATTTTTTGTGGATAAAGTTTATTGTACATTTAAATATTATAGGAATTGGGAGTCAAAATAATGGATAAGTTAAGAAAACCAGCTGTATCTGGTCAATTTTATGATGCTGGTGAGGATAATTTAAAAAAGAGAATAGAAGAATGTTTTTTAGATGATAGAGGACCGATGTCTCTTCCAAAAATTACAAAAGAAAATAAAAAAATAAAGGGAATTATAGTTCCACATGCAGGATATATTTATTCAGGTGCAATCGCAGCTCATTCTTACAAAATACTGGCAAACAATGGTTTTGCAGACACATTTATTATAATTGGACCTAACCACACAGGTACAGGTTCAGGTGTTTCAGTAATGACAGAAGGATCATGGTTGACCCCTTTAGGAACAGTTCCGATAAACGAAAAACTTTCTAAGCAGTTATGGAAAGGTATAATAGATAAAGACGAAAATGCTCATATGTATGAACATAGTATAGAAGTACAATTACCTTTTTTACAATTCACTTCACAGAATAATAAATTTGATTTTGTTCCTATCTGCATGGCAATGCAGGATTTTGATACAGCAAGTGAAATAGGAGAAATCATTGCAGAAGCAATAAAGAAAACAAATCAAAAAATTGTAATAATAGCTAGTACAGATTTCACACACGCCGGATTTAATTATATGACCATGCCACCAGAAGGTATAAGAGTAGATGAATATGCAAAAAAACAAGATAACCTTGCAATAGAACAGATTTTAAATATGAATCCAGAAGGTCTTATAAACACAGTCAATGAAAATAATATATCAATGTGTGGTTATGGTCCTGTCGCTGTTATGATTATAACAGCTAAAATTTTAGGAGCAAAAAAAGCAGAACTCCTTAAATATGGTACATCATATGAGGTGCATCCCAGTAGTTCATGTGTAGGATACGGGGCAATAGCAATTTATTAGGAAGTTAAAATCAATGAAAGAAAAAAAAGTAAAAGACATACAGATTAGAAAAGGAATGAATACAAATGAACTGATAAAAAAGCTTTATGAATCTGGTGGATTTACTGCAAAAAAAGTAGCTCAGGGCGTTGATATCCTAGAAAATATGATCAAAGAAAAGAATTGTGTAAAATTTTTATCATTTCCTGCATGTATAATTTCAACAGGTACTCGTGGTGTAATTAACGAATTAATAAAAAAAAAATATTTTGACATTATAATAACAACAGCTGGAACTCTTGATCATGATCTAGCAAGAATATGGAAAAACTACTACCATGGTTCATTTATGGCAGATGATAAGGAGCTTTATAACAAAGGAGTAAATAGACTTGGAAATATATTCATCCCAAACGAATGCTACGGTAAGATTCTTGAAGAAAAAATTCAACCTATACTTAAAGAACTAGGTGAAAAAAAACAAAAATGGTCAACAAAGGATCTGATCTGGGAATTTGGAAAAAAACTAGAAAATGAAAAGAACTGCAAGGAATCAATTACTTACTGGGCATGGAAAAACAAGATACCGATATATATTCCGGGTATTACAGACGGAGCATTTGGTTCACAGATATGGATGTATTATCAGGATCATAGGGATTTCACAATTGATTTATTGAAGGATGAACAGGATTTATCTGACACTATTTTTAGTGCAAAAAAAAGTGGTGCTTTAATATTAGGAGGAGGTATTTCAAAGCATCATACAATTTGGTGGAACCTGTTTAAAGGTGGACTTGACCATGCTGTCTATATAACAACTGCCGTAGAATATGATGGAAGTCTATCAGGTGCTCAAACACGTGAGGCTATATCCTGGGGTAAAATAAAAGAAAAAGCAGATTATATTACAATTGATGGTGATGCAACTGTAATACTGCCATTAATGATAAGTGCACTTTTTGAAAGATCACTGCCAAAATAAGGCTTTCATGGAAGTTTTGATAAACATCGGTAGTTCAGGTGGTTTTTTTCCATCATATAAATCAAGAGCTGATTTAACAAGCACGTTCACAGTTTCATTAAAAAACCATCTACCATAATCAGCATCAGCCCTTGCAGGACTACCAATATATCCATCCTTTAAACCAAGTTGTTTAAATGTTTTACCAAGTACCCTTGGTGAGTTCATATCTCTATAGATATTCTGCAGGTTCTTATATGATTCATCCACAAGATATGGATATTGATATTTCATAAGGGATGTTTCACGAAAACCAGCATGAACTTCCTTTTTTGTATCAAATCCAAGTTTAGGTTCACGTTTCTCAACTTCTTTATTATAATGATACGGACCACAGGGTTCTATTACTTTCATATCAAACTCTGATTCTAACTTTTTCATTGCAGAGTAAATTCCCTTAAGATGCCCAATAGCCATATGATAAGTACAGACTATAAAAAATTTAAAGCCATGATTTCCAAGTGAAGAACCAAAACTATAAACAATATCACGAACCACCTTTCCACTTACTGATATACTACCAGGGAAATCAGTATTAAACTTACAATATCCCACTGGAACTGCAGGCAGTAAAATAAAATAAAAATCCGGCTTTTTTTTATTTAAGATTTTTATTGCTTCATTTGCTGCATCTCTAATTGTCAAAAAATCAGTTCCAACAGGTAGATGAGGACCATGTTCTTCTAGAGGGCTAATAGGTAAAAAAAAGATAGTTTTTTCTTTATCCAAATCTTCAATTTGCTTCCAAGTTAGTTCTTCAAATTTGATAATCTTATTATCGTTTTTTTCAAGATTTTTATTATTCAAGTTATTACCTCACAACCATCTTTTGTAAGAATAACGGTATGTTCTTTTTGTGTAACTATTCCTTTATTTGATTCAACAAGCTGAGGGTAGTGTTTTATGACACCAAAAAAAGCAAGTTTATTTAAAAATTTATCATGATTGGGAAACAACTTTTCAAACCATCTCTGAGCAAAGGGTAGGGTTTTAAATTGGTTCTTTATCCTACTGGAAATAATTTTTATGTTTTTATCTCTTATAAATCTTGGATTATAGGTTTTTTTACATAAATAAATATTACTTCCATCACCAGATATAACATGACCTGCACCATTAGTTGCAAATGGTTCAATTGCTACAACATCTCCTTCTTTAGGTTTTATATTCTTAGTTATACTTGGAACACTTGGAACAGACAAACCTGCATGAATAATGTATCTTTCCATACTGTGACCAGTTAGATTATCAATTGGTTTATAACCATATGACATAATAGTTTCTTTAACCCTTTTTCCGATTTCCATTAGATTAATACCAGGTCTCATAAGATTAATTGCTGCATCCAATCCTTTGCTTGATGCCTCAATCATATCATTAAAATTATTAGTACCAACCTCAACAGTTACTGCCGTATCAGCAATATAACCATCAATATGAGTACCAATATCTAATTTTACCACATCACCTGTTTTAAAAATCAATGTGTCATCGTTTCTGGGAGTATAATGTGCAGCTATTTCATTTAATGAAATATTTACTGGAAAGCCAAGACCTGCTCCACTATCAAGAATTTTTGATTCAACTTTATTTGCAACTTCTAATAGACTTTCACCTGCTTTTATAAGATTTGATCCATAATCTCTTGCTTCCGCTGCAATTTTTCCGGCCAGTTTGTAATTTTCATATATAACATCGTTCATATCAAATCTCATCCAAGATAGCCTTTTTAGGTATAGCTCCTTCTCGAACTATTTTAATTTGTTTTCTGGTCATATCAATAATTGTGGAGGGCTGTCCATTCAATTCCCCGATATCTATATACAAATCAACATCACTTTCCTTAAACTGCATCCTTATATCACTTATAATACCTGGTGTTTTTAAACCATGAATGTTTGCACTTGTTGCTGTAATTGGTCCAAATTCTGATAATAACTTTAAAGTAATATCGCAGTCAGGAATCCTAATAGCAACATTTTCAATCCCCCCTGTTAAAATATTAGGAACACAATTCTTTTTCTTTAAAATCAAAGTCAATTTACCAGGTAAAAACGAATTTACAATTTTTCTGATTTTATCATTTGTATATGCAATTTTATCAAGCTCAGAAAAATCCGAAACAGCTACTGACAAAGGCATATCAATAGGTCTTTTTTTTATATCAAAAATCTTTTTAACAGCATCTTTGTTGTAAATATCAGCGCCTAAACCATACAAAGTATCAGTAGGATAAACAATAATTCTTCCTTTTTTTAACGCCAAAATTGCTTCAGATAAATTATATTCATCCATGTCTACTTTTCTTCTTTTTTAATTAAATCACCAAGCGTCAATCTGTTACTATAATGAGATCCAGTTGAAACAGGAGAAACGCTTGATACTTCTTCAACAAGACGGATATTCAATTCCTTTTCTAGTTTTGCTACGACTTTATCTGAAGGTCTTAAATCTCCATTTTCAATTTTTGCAATTGTGACTGTTCGTTCGCCAATTTTAAAACCTAGTTGTTCCCGAGAAAGGCCCTTTTTTTTCCTAGCATCTTTTATTAAATCATTCCATCCGGAGACAAGCTCTTTGTCCATATCCTTATAAACATCCTTGACTTTTGGTCTTTTAATTCTATTAAGAATAGGTTTTTGAGAACTTGTAAAGGTCTCACTGCTTGGTTTAACTCCGGTTCCATATCTCATACAACCAGGGCAGAGCATCATACGAACACCATCAACTGTCGCAACTCTGCAATCACACTCTCTACCACAAAGTTCACATTGCATATTTTCTCATCCCTCCATATAAGATTAATAAACTAGATTAAACCAGCTTTTTGTAATGCCATTAAATCCTCAGTACTTAATTTTTCTCCTCGTTTAAATCTTTCAAAGATTTCATTTGCCTCTTTCTGGGCATAAGTTGCTTCAACAGCTTTCTTTGCTTTACGTTTCTTTTCTTGAGTTGAAGATATGTTTCTTTCCAAATCATGAATCTTATCGACGCATTCAATAAATTCCTTATGAACGGTATCGGCCTCAATCTTTGTCATTACAATATTTTCCTGGATCGTATTTACTTTTTTAACTAAGTTATCAAGTTGTCTTATAAGATCCATCATTCCCTCATGTTCTTCTTGAGCCCGGGTAGCTAATTTTTCTACAAGATCATGCTGTTTCTCTGCTTTTTGTTTAATTATTTTCTCCTCTTCAATGGCTTTTTTAAGTTTCGGATCTTTATTTAATTTATTTTCGGCTTCTTTAATTTTTGAATGAATTCCAGAAATCACTTCAATTATCTTTTTTTCTTTCTGGGGAGACATAGGCTGAGTCATCTGTTCATTTTCTAATGCTCTGAGTTGTTTTCTAAGCTCATTGAGATTTGTTCCAGATGAAGATGCTCGCTCTTTTTCTAATCTTTCAATTTTTTTCTTGATATCACTATAACTCTTATTTAGTTTATTTCTCTGTTCTTTTGCATGTTTTACTCTTTCATTCAGTTCATCTCTTTTTTTCTTATGCTCTGTGATTTTATTTCTGATATCACGAACTGTGGAATTTAATAAATCACGCTCATCGGCAAGCTGTTTAGACTTTAAATGTAATTGGTTTCTTTTATCTTTTAATTCATTTGCCTTTTTTTGAAAATCATCTTTATTTTGTATCAAATTCTCTATTGATTCGTCCATTGTAAACCCCGAAGGATATAAGCCTGTAATAATAGGTAAAATATAAGTTATTTATTAATTATTTGGAAGAATAATGGAAAAAATACAATATTTTAAGCTTTTGAACTCTGACGAAACATAATTACACCATCAAGAAGAACTGCAATAATTCCAGTAATAAAAATCATATCAAAAACAACTGCACCACCAATAATTGCAGGTGTTACTTTTTCAACCGAATAACTGAGTAGTTGTGATATTCTTAAAAAATCAGCACCTATCAAAACACCAATAGTTCCTGAAACATATGCAAGAGGTGCAGCTTTTTTGAAGTTTTTATGCAATAATATTACTGATGTTATACTTGCAAAAAATGCAGGTAGTAACCAATATGGAAAAGCTGAGACAATTCCTTTATCTGGTTCTGGGCGAGAAACAAGATAAGCAATTATAGTTACAACCAAAATTCCAATTCCAACGCTCTTTAAAGGAATTTTCTTCTTAAAAATTAGATAAATACTTAATAAAATAGGTATTATTGCACCACCCAAATTAATCCCAACTCTCCAATTATCGCTAGAAAATAGATATATATTTGAGATATTAAAACCAAAAATTGATATTTCAAAGTTGAAAAGAAATGAAACAATAACAATAATTATTGCTTCTAGGGATGTAAATCCCATATAGTTGAAGGCTTTTGTCAATATTAGATATATTATATATAAGGTAATTATTGGGAAAAGTATGTATAAAATCGATAAACCAATCTGAGTCAAAGATGATGCAACTATCATTTTGAGCCCTTTGATATTGATATCATTTATAAACCTTCTTTATATTTCCGTTGGCATTAGTGAGTATATATGGATTCATTTCTAAAACAAGAATGCGATTTGGAATTCTTTCATAAAAATGGTTTTATAAGAAAGAAATGCTCATCTTGCGGAGCTCATTATTGGACTTTAGATAAAAAATCAAATGTCTGTGGTGATCAACCCTGTGTAAAATTTAGCTTTATTGGAAAACCACTTGGTAAAAAACCTTTATCTTTAGCAGAAGTTAGAGAAAGTTTTCTTTCTTTTTTTGAAAAAAATGGACATACTAGAGTTACCTATCCAGAAACAGGAGAGCGCTGCCCTGTTGTTGCTAGATGGCGGTCTGATATTTATCTAACTATTGCATCTATTGCAGATTTTCAACCACATGTTACTTCTGGAGAGGTTCCACCTCCAGCAAATCCTTTGGTAATTTCACAACCATGTATCAGATTAAATGATTTAGAGGAAGTTGGTGTTAGTGGCCGTCATTTGACTACTTTTGAGATGATGGGCCATCATGCATTTAATAAAAACGTAGATGAAATATATTTCAAAGAGGAAACTGTACGACTCTGTGATGAATATTTTGTAAATATAATCGGGATTCCAAGGTCTAAAATCAATTATAAAGAAGAGCTATGGTTTGGAGGAGGAAATGCTGGTCCATGTCTAGAAGTGATTGCAGCAGGTCTTGAAATAGCAACATTAGTTTTTATGAACATGAAAGAAGATGAAAAGGGTGAATTTGAAATAGATGGAAAAAAATATTCTCAAAATCCTTTAAATATTGTTGACACAGGTTATGGACTTGAAAGAATAGCATGGATAACGCAAGGCACTGATACTATTTATGATACTACATCTCCTGATATGGTAAATTGGTTAAAAAAGCACAGTGAAATTAAATCAGATTTAGTAAGTATATATTCACTTTCAGATCATTCCAAATGCCTAGCATTTATGCTTGGTGATGGAATCGTTCCCTCAAATGTTAAAGCTGGTTATTTATCTAGACTTATTATCAGAAGATCACTTAGGTTTTTAGAAAAAATCAACTTAAATAAATCTTTAAAAACAATTGTTGAGCTGCAACTAGATCTCCTTGAAAAAGAGTTTCCCTCTTTGAAAATAAGAAAGAAACAGATTGGTGAAATTCTAGATATTGAAACAAAAAAATATAAGGAGACTCTCTTGAAAGGCGAAGGACTAGTGAAACGGATTTTAAAAGATAAAAAAAATATTGATGAAAATGAACTCATTACTTTGTATGATACACATGGTATGCCCCCAGATATTGTAAAAAATATTGCTAAAAGTCAAGATGTTGACATAAAAATACCTGTTAATTTTGAATCTATGGTTGCAGAATTACATACACATGAAACTGCTGATATTAAAGAAGAAGAAACCAGATTAAATCTTCCAGCTACTGAGCAAATTTACTACCTGGATCATTATACAAAAGAGTTTGATGCGAAAGTAATATGGAAAAGCAAAACAAATAATGGAACTGAAGTAATACTTGACAAAACAGCATTTTACCCTGAAGGTGGAGGACAACCAGCTGATAAGGGTTTTATTATAAGAGATGGAACTAAAATATCTGTTAAAAACGTTGTAAAGGCAGACAATTCAATAATTCATATTATAGATGGAGATATTGATATAAACGATAAAATACATGCGAAAATTGAAGCAGAATTTTTAAAAAATGAATGTTTATCAAAAGTTGATATAGGAGGTTTAATCTTAGGTGAGGTTACATTAGGCACTAATCCAAAAAAAAGCCATGTGAAAAACATAGGTATACAAGAAATACTTCGAGATACAGTTCATTTTGGTTTTGGACTCAACACTCATCTAGGTGGTGATATAGTTTCAAATGTGCATTGGGATGGAGTAATAGAAATCGATCATTCTAAAATTGAGATTATTGAATAAAAAATATTAAATTAACTATTCTAATACTCTTCTATCTGGAATCATTTCTACAGGTTTAGAAAAATCGAAATCAGGATTAAAGAATAGAGAACAGTAACAATAACCATATTCTTCAATATCCAAAGACGCGTAATCACAAGGACACATGATATCTCTATCTAGTTTCATATCCTCTTGA
>Ga0209427_10001899_pt1 | contig 24381 bp, 24 predicted proteins | sample DeeMarSWOR136_30_FD_187465 | JGI IMG/M metagenome (GOLD analysis project Ga0209427, IMG submission 187465) | Marine sediment microbial communities from White Oak River estuary, North Carolina - WOR-1-36_30 (SPAdes) (version 2) | ecosystem: Environmental > Aquatic > Marine > Intertidal zone >...
CAATAATATTATGGGGAGGTTTAAGATTTAGATTTTCTGCGACTATACATATTTCTTTCTCTTTTTTAATATTATGATACCATGAATCCTTTTCTAATTGAGATCTCACATGAAAAAATACGGGTAAATATAAACCTTCATCAATAACTTCATTAAAATTATTCCAAACACCAATAATATCAGATTTATTTATATGTCTAAAAATTATTATTTCTCCCGTTTTTAACTCTAAGACCTTATGCATTATATAAATATAAATTTTTATAATTAAATTCCTTATGGTAATATTATGGAAAATAAAAATGATCAGCCTACTGAAGTAGGGAACGAGGAGAAAAAGATAGAAAAAGAAAATGTAGAAAAAAAGAATAAAGGAATAAAAAAAACAGTTGCAAAAGATCACGTTGATTTAACGCATGTTGAAGTGAAAAAACAGGAAATCAGGCCAGAGACAAAAGATCTTGCTCAAACCCTAAAAGAAAGTTTTTTGGAGCATGATCAGTTTGAAAGATTATCGAATGATGAGATTACTATCCTTGAAACATTTATGGGCAAAAGACTCTTTTTTGAAAGAATTGCTATAATTGCTAACCAATCAAGAATACCATTAGGAATCCCTGGCTTCAACAAAGCAGAATTGGTAAAAATTTTAGATAGTCTAATTTCTAAAGGCTATATAGAATCTGATTTGGTTGGAGACAAACTCGTGTATTTTCTTACTGAGCGAGGAAGATATCGGGTTCAATAAAAATAAAATAGAGTTTTAGTCTTTTTTTAGAATTAGTTTGCTTATAGGTATATCTTGATATTCCTCGCTGGGATTTTCACGCCTAATGGTTAAAGGCAAGATACCAGCCTTTAATTCTACCATAGCGATTTTTATGGGATCTATCATATCTTTAGGCTTCTCTATTAAGATAGGTGCACCGAAGGAGATTTGTAATGACCTGGCCCCTATAATCCTAGCTTTTTCGTATCTTGTTAAAAAAATTGGTCCAATCTTAACATACTCTCTAACTTTCTTATATTTTTTGCGTAGTTCACGAGATTCTAAAAAACTAGACATAATTAAATCCAAAGAAAGAGTAATTTAACTTTTGAAAATGTATAATTTCATATAACTTTTATGTTTTTTATGAAGAAATTAATAAATATATAATGATTAATAGGTTTAATAATGCGCAGGAGGGGAATTGAACCCCTGATTTACACGGTGTGAGCGTTTAACTCCTTAGATGCGATATACAAACTATTAGTCGTCATACCACTAGACCACCCGCGCTTACATTTATTTAAATTTAATCAGTCATACGAATTAAATGTTTCTTTACTCTTTAATGAATTCAATTTATTAAATTATTGTTAATTTGATTTAAGAATTTAAGTTTTTTTAATGATCTTATAAAGTCTGTTAGTTTAAATATTACGATTGAATTTTATCATCAATAGACAAAGTATTTTTATACTTACTGGTGATTTTAATGACAGTAAATGATGAATTTGTTTCTCATCCACTTATTAAGGAAAATACTATAGCTCGACGAGAATATCAAGAAAATATTTTTATTAATTGTTTAAATAGAAACTGTTTGGTTGTCATTCCTACAGGTTTAGGCAAAACAATCATAGCATTAATGCTTGCGGTACAAAGATTAACAGAAATTAAAGATTCAAAAGTAATTCTTTTAGCACCTACAAAACCTCTTGTGGAACAACATTATGAGTCATTTTTAAAGTTGACTAATCTTCCTGAAGAATCACTCATATGTCTTACTGGTGCAATTTCCCCTGATAAAAGGAAGGATCTATGGGGTGAAATAAAAGTTGCTTTTATGACACCTCAAGTACTCCAAAACGACCTTATATCAGGATTATACTCAATTAAAGATATCTCCCTATTGATTTTTGATGAATGTCATAGAGCAGTTGGAGATTATGCTTACTGTTTTCTTGCTAAAAAATATATAGATATTTCTAATAACTCTCAAATTTTAGGTCTTACTGCAAGTCCAGGCTCAACTGAAGGTAAAATTAATGAGATTAAACAGAATTTATTTATTAACCATATTGAAATCAGGACGGAAAAAGATTTAGATGTCAAACCTTATATTCATAAAGTAGATAATGAATGGATAAAGATCAAGCTCCCAAGTGAGTTTTTAGAAGTTAAAAGAATCCTTGAGCAGAAGCTAAAAGTCATTCTTAAATTATTAAAAGAAAATGAATTGTTAGGGTCCTATGATATAAATAAAATCACCAGAAAAGATCTATTAAAATTAAATAGCTTGATTAATCGTAGAATTTCTATAGCAAGAGATAATGATGAAAAATTCCTAATGTTTAAGGCAAAAAAAGTGGCAACTAATGCTATTAGATTATCTCATATGATTGAATTAATAGAAACTCAAGGTGTAAGCGCTCTTAAAGACTATTTTGAAAAGAATGAAGAGAAAATTAAGAATAATACCGCGAATAAATCATTAAAAGACCTTTTTTTTGATAAAGAATTTAGACAAGCTATAGATTTAACAAATACCCTCTATTCTAAAGGTATATTTCATCCAAAAATAGAAAAGTTAAAGGAAATTTTAACTGAGCAGTTAAAAGCAAATCATAATTCAAGAATACTTGTTTTTTGTCACTTTAGAGATTCTGTTAATAATATAGTAAAAAATTTTAAAGAAGATAAGGTAATTAAAATTCATAAATTTGTAGGACAAGCCACGCGAGGAGCAGACAAAGGTTTAACTCAAAAAGAGCAAATAAATATACTTAGCCAGTTTAAAGAGGGAATTTATAATACGTTAGTGGGTACAAGTGTAGCTGAAGAAGGTTTAGATATTGAAGAATGTGATCTAGTAGTGTTTTATGATGTTGTTCCTAGTGCTATTCGCTCGATTCAACGGCGTGGACGCACTGGTAGAAAAAAAGAAGGTAAAGTTTTTATATTAATGGCAGAAGGTACTAGAGACGAAGGCTATTATTGGGCAGAAAAATCTAAAGAAAAAAGCATGAAAGTAAGTTTGGATAAATTAAAAAGTTCTGAGTCTACATCGAAATTTGGGCAATCAAATCTTTTAAATTTTATTTCCTCCGAAAAAGATGAAGAGAATGAGCTAAAAGGAAAAGAAATACCTAATCTAAGTTCAATTAAAAAGATTGAAGATGCGGAAAATTTTGAAATAATTTGCGATAACCGTGAAACTTCATCTCCAGTTGTGAGAACTCTTTCATTAATAGGTGTTAAATTAAAATTGCAACAATTATTAGTAGCAGATTATGTTATTTCAGAAAGAGTTGGAATTGAGAGAAAGTCTGCGAAAGATTTTAATGATTCTATCATAGATGGAAGATTATTTAATGAATTGACTGAACTTGGGGAGAAATTTTTACGGCCCATTTTAATCTTGGAGGGAGATCCTTTTGAAAATGCAAATATTAGTGAAAATGCTCTCTACGGTGCAATAACTTCAATAATTCTTAATTTAGGGATTTCAATTTACAAAACTGAAAATGCTGTTGAGACAGCTCAATTTATCTATCAATTAGCAAGGAAAGAACAATTAAACACATCATCCTCGCTAAAATTAAGATTTGATAAAGCGCCTATTGAAACATCACGTTTACTGGAATATATTATTGCTGGGATACCCGGTGTAAATACTCTTCGGGCAAAAAATTTATTGAAAGAATTAAAGACTTTACAGAATATTTTCTTGGCAGATATCCCCGATTTAAAAAAAATAGATAACATTGGAAAAAAAATTGCTCAAGAAATCTATAAAATAAGTCGTTATAATTATAAAAATGACCATTGAATTGATAATAATAAAATCTTTAACTTATTAAAACAATAAAAAAGATTTTTAATATTTTCAATAATAATTTATAATATTATTGAATTTTATTGAGTAAGAATTCTAGTTTTAAAAAATATTGAGCGAAGTAAAATATGATAAAATTTAAAGTCGTTGTTGCTGGAGCTAAAAATGTTGGAAAGACAAGTTTGATACGCAGATATGCTACAGGAAAATTCGAAAAATCAACATTATCTACGATTGGTGTTGATTTTGAAACTAAAAAAGTAATAGTTGACGACACTGAAATATTATTAAATATTTGGGACTTTGCGGGAGAGAAAAAATTTCGATTACTATTTCCATCTTATGTTTCTGGTGCTTCAGGAGCTTTAATGCTATATGACGTTACAAATGAATCATCTCTTAACGATCTTTATGACTGGATAAATGTGATTTCATCCGTTCCTAATTCCCCTAAAACTAAAATATTAATTGAAGCAAAAACAGATTTAAAAAGAAAAGTAAAGAAAGAAGATGTTGTGAAATTATTTGAAAAACATAAATTTCAGGGAGAAATTTTAAGTACCTCAGCAAAAACAGGTGAAAATGTCGAAAAAGCATTTGAAATGTTAGGACGTGAAATTGTTAAAAATTCTCTAAAGAAATGTGAAAATTGTGGAAAGCATTATCCATTAGAGTTGAAATTTTGCCAATATTGTGGTTCTAAAACAAATTGAAAATACTTAAAATCTAATCATTCATTAATTTTGAAATACTTCTTTATTTTCAAACTTTAAACGTTAAGATTTGATATTAAATCTAAATACTAAAACGTGGTTAATATCATAAAGTAAAATTTATTTGCCACAATAAATAAGTTGTACTATATGAAAATATACTAAGGTTATGAAAATTGAACTATGATATTAACCAAGATATTCAAGAGATAATTAAGAGAGTTAAAGAAGATAATATTTCTTTTGAAGGTAAAACAATTTTAGTAACTGGAGGTGCTGGTTTTCTTGGTTCTTGGGTATGCGATGTACTAGTTGAACAGGGCGCTTATTGTATCTGTTTAGATAATTTATCATCGGGAAAACCAAAAAATGTACTTCATTTAATGGAGAAAGAGAACTTCCGCTTTATTAATCATGATATTTCTTATCCAATATATTTTGGTATGAGTTATCACCCATTAGGTATTTGTGTAGGAGATATAAAGAGAATTGATATTGTAATGCATATGGCTAGTAGAGCCTCGCCATTTGAGTTTCAGAAAGAACCAATATCTATTCTTAGAAGCAATACATTGGGGACTTTGAATTCCTTAGGGATTGCAAAGTTCCATAATGCAATTTTCTTTTATACAAGTACATCTGAAATTTATGGAAATCCCCCAAAAGAAGCTATTCCAACTCCAGAAGGTTATTTTGGGTATGTAAACCCTGTTGGCCCTAGAAGTTGTTATGATGAATCTAAACGAGCTGGAGAGGCTTTTATTAAAGCTTATGAACTTCAACATAAAATGAGAACGAAAATTGTTAGAATTTTTAATACTGCAGGGCCTAGAATAAGACATGGCCCTGAATTTGGGAGAGTTGTCCCTAATTTCATATATCAAGCCCTACATGATGATGATATAACCGTTTTTGGAGATGGATCCCAAACTAGATCTTTTATTTATGTAGTAGATGAGATTGAAGGTCTTCTTAAAATGGTGTATAAAGATGAAGCTATTGGAGAAGTTATTAATTTAGGAACTGATAAAGAATATACTATTTTAGAATTAGCTCGTATAATTAAAGATTTAGCCAATTCTAATTCAAAAATAGTGTTTAAACCATTACCCATAGATGATCCCGTATATAGATGCCCCGTTATAAAAAAGGCCAAGAGTATTCTCAATTGGGAACCGACAACCTCACTAGAAGAAGGATTAAGGAAAACTATTGCTTGGTTTAAAGATAATGAGCGAAAGATTGAAAGTAAATAATCAGCATTTTGAGAAATTGCTGAAAATTTGTCTGATTTTAGGGATAATAGTTGTATCAGGATTTATTATATACGTTATATTAACACCTGAACAGGGGTATGTTACATTTGGTATTTTAAATGAAAATAAAGAAGTAGGAAATTATCCAACTGAAAGAGCTGTCAATGAGACTGTTTCCTTTTATCTGACTGTCGAAAATAATTTATATAGAGAATTTAATTTTCGATTTAAAATAAAAAAAGGTAATAATGAGACTTTTTTAAGTTCATATGGTTCAAATGGAACTTTATATCAAACAATAGGAAATTTTTCCTTAAAAGTAAAAGAAGTTCAAATCTACGGTGAATATAATATATCTTTTTCAGAAGTAGGGGAGGATCAGATAGTTATTGCTGAATTGTGGCAAATAAAAAATGAAATTGAAGAATTTTATTTTATACTATACTTATTATTAAATATAACTAGTTAATTTACTCCTCCAATTATATTTGCTGATTTTATTCTTACCCATGGAGCTTGAAAGGCACCATATACTCTATATTCTTTTGAAACCGCATCAATTTTTTGAAATAAGTCCAATAAATTTATTCCAATCATTGTTTCATTTAATGGCTCCTTTATTTCTCCATCTTTAATTAAATTTCCATGTAATATTAGTCCAGAAAAATCGCCAGTTGATATATTAGGAGAATCTCCTGTATAATTCAATATAATCCCTTTTTTTATATCTCTAATGATTTCTTTTAAATTTATATCTCCTGGGTTCATAATAAAATTAGTAATACCAATTGAGGGAACTGAAATATAAGAACCACGTGATGCATTTCCAGTACTCTCAACTCCTTCTTTTCCGGCAGTATAACTATTATGTAATAATCCTTCTTTAAGAAAATTCCCATTTTCTAATATCTTTTTATTTTTACAAGGAACGCCTTCATCATCAAAGATCTGTGAACCCGCTGCACCAGGAATTAATCCATTATCCTCTATATTTAAATTATCTGAACCGATTTTTTCACCTCTTTTATCTACTAAAAAACTTCTTTTATATTGAAAAGTTTCACCATTAACTGCTGCAGCAATAGGTCTTAAAATTAAACTTATTACACCTTTAGGAGTTAGAATTACTGGTCCTTTCATGTTTTTAATTTTTTTCCTATTGAGATTCCGTTTAGCATCTTCAAGAGCCAAATTTGCGACATTTATAGCATTTAATTTATTTAAACTTCTCTCTATTTGCCTTTCGTAACTAGAAGATGTTTCTTTACTTACTTTATCTTTAATTATAATATTAGAAGATATCAGACAACTTGTTTCTTTTCGAAAGACACTTAAATCATTAGAATTAAAAATAAATATTTTTGAGTAACCTGATGCAAAATTACCAGATTGAGAAATTGCCATCTTATCTTCTTTACAAACTTTAATCAAATCTTCAACATAATGTATACAATCTTCTATTTCCAAATATTTTATTTTCTTATCATATAAACCATTAACAATTGGATAATTCTTAAACGAATATGGTAAATCCTTAAAATCGGGATCAGGTGTAGCCATATTCATCATTTTGATGGCTGTTTTACACATCTTTTCTAGAGTTATTTTTTCAAGTTTGTTAGAATAAGCAAATCCTAAGGATCCTTTTTTATTAATAACCCTAATTGACAGACCATTGTCTTCTCCAGTTTCACTATTCTTTATTGAATTTTCTTCAATTTCAATATTAATATAGTTTGTTTTTTCAAAATAAATATCTGTACATTTTAATTTAGAATTATCTTTTTGCACTGTTTTAAAACAGAAATCAGCGATAGAATAAATATCTGAATCCTTCGTTTAACTCAAACCTCCAACAGTTATATCATCTATTCGTATATACGGAGCTCCATCACATACTCTAACACGTTGACCCCCTTTTCCACAAATTCCCACTGAGTAGTTAAAAGTATTTTTGTTCCCTATTGCTGAAATTTTATTTAACGCTTCGAGGATCATACCGCTAAGAGAAACATCTCTCATTATTTCTTTTTTTTCTCCATCTCTAATTTTGTATGAAAATCTGCATTTGAATTGAAAATTACCAGTAGTAGGATCAGTATATCCATATTGAAAGTCCTCACATAAAATTCCATCTTTAGTCTCTTCAATTATCTCTTCTAAATTCCAATCTCTTGGTTCTATATAAGTAAAACCCATGCGAACTTGAGGTCTCTCTGAACTAGAAGATGCCCTACCATGTCCATTTGCAGGTACACCCATTCTTGAAGAAGTCTCTAAATTATGTAAATAATTTCTAAGTATCCCACTTTCAATAATTATAGTTTTTTGTGAAGGAATCCCCTCATCGTCTACAAAATAACTTCCAAATAAATCATATGGTAAATTAAATTGTTTTGCTTGACCCATTGAGGGATTGTCTATTATAGTGACTTGTTCTGAGGCAACATTATTTCCAATCATTCCTTTTAAGATACTTTCATTATTTAAAACTAGATCTGCTTCACATGCATGTCCAAAAGCTTCATGGATAATTGTTCCAGTCAATTTAGAATCTGCTACAACAGTTAATTTGCCACCAACTGGAGATTTAGCATCCAATAATTCTACTGCTTCTTTAGCAGTTTTTTTACTTAAATTATTAGCTTTATCAGTCTCTGCAATTTCATATCCCCCTACTCCTGCAACAGAGTTGACAGAACTCTGTGTTATTCCGTTTTTATTAGTATAAACCATACAAAATAGACGTAAAAAGGATAAATCTTGATAAATTTTACTACCAAAAGAATTTAAAAACAAGGTTTGAGAATTTCCATCCATATAGAATGTATGGGTATTTTTTACATATTTTGAATAGTCTCCAGCAATTTTTTCATGATTTTTAACAAGTTTTATTTTATCAGCAATATCAATACGATCTAAATTTTTTTTACTTTTGCTTTTAAACTTTTCAATCAATGGTTCACGTTGAGGGATATTAAAATTGATTTTGGTTAATGATTCAGATAATCTTGCTAATTTTATAGCTTTTTGTAAACCTGTCTTAATGGATTCTCTTTCTATATTCCTTAGTACAGAAAAGCCCCACCCTCCATTTTTAAAAGCTCTGATTCCACAATTTATAATTTCAAAAGAAGATATTTCCTTGCTTTTTTGATTAGTGAAATCTAAACTAGTTCCATTATTCACTTCAGTTCTGATGTCCCAATATTCTACTTTTTCCTTGGCAATTTGATTTAGTTGAGTAATTAAATCTTCATCAATTTTTTTTAGATCTTCTGAAGTTTCCATAACTCTTGTTTGATGTAATTCTTCTTCAATAAATTAATCAATAGTGAAATCTTTATATCACCAAAAAAAGAGAAGAATAGCTTAAATATGTTTCTTTTTTATTAACCTCTGCTCTTTAACTTCTTTACAATTGAGATTGCATCTCTAATTGAACAAATCTGTGAAAATTTTCTTGAGTTTTTAAATGAAAAAGACTGATTACATCTCCAACATTTTTTTGATTTAACAATTCTATTTGTATAATACCACTCTCCACAATTATAACATCTAAAAAAAAAGTATTTCTGTCTGTTAATCATATAAATAATAGATAAGATAAAATAAATTTTAACTTCAAACTGCCGTTAGATTTTTTAATTTCTCTTTTATACCGTAAATGCTCCATTGAATGAATTTTTAGGTTTATTATACACGAACACTGAAATGATTTTAAAAAAAATCATCTCTATTATCCCTTTATTTTAATTTAGAGTAATTTAGTTATATTTTTTGATTTTTAGATTTACAAAATCATAGTGAATTTGATTACATTATTTTATCTCTAATAAAATAAGATATATTTCATAGTGTTTCATTATTTTAATTAAGATTAAATAAAATACAGAAGGAATTATGGATCATAAATTTATTCATCCAATAGAAACTCGATATCGAACTGAGATGGCTAAATTTTTTACTGAAGAGGCTAAATTAGAAAATTGGTTGAAGGTTGAGGCTGCATTAGCGCAAGTTCATGCGGAACTAGGAAATATTCCAAAAGATGCTGCAGATGAAATAAATAGAAAGGCAAATTTAAATTATGTAAAATTAGAAAGAGTAAAAGAAATAGATGAAGAAATTCATCATGATTTGATGGCAATGGTAAAAGGGTTGGCAGAACAATGTGAAAAGAATGCAGGTAAATACGTTCACTTTGGAGCTACTAGTTATGATATTGAAGATACTGCTACTGCTCTGCAGCTAAAAGAAGCTTTAAATTACCTGTGGAATTCTTTATTAGACTTATTAAAGATTTTAATATATCTAACAGAAATAAAAAAAAATTTAATCTGTATAGGAAGAACTCACGGTCAACATGCAATACCTACTACTTACGGAATGAGATTTGGTGTATGGGCGTATGAAGTAAATAGACATTTAGAAAGAATCTCTGAAGTTAAAAGTAGAATATCTTTTGGTAAAATGTCCGGCGCAGTGGGAACAATGGCAAGTTTTGATAAAAACGGAATTGAAATACAAAATAAATTAATGAAGAAACTTGATTTAAATCCCGTTCTTATCGCAAATCAAATAATTCAGAGAGACAGACATGCTGAGGTTATTTTTTTAACCACTTTGATTGGTCAAACTTTAGCAAAAATAGCAAGAGAGAATCGAATTTTACAAAGAAATGAAATTGCAGAAATGTTTGAACCTTTTAAGGATACACAAGTTGGAAGTTCGACAATGCCTCATAAAAGAAATCCTCATAAATCAGAAAGAATTTGTAGTTTGGCTAGAATTTTAAAATCTAATATTATAGTTGCTTTGGATAATATAGTTCTTGAGGATGAAAGGGATATTACAAATTCAGCCTCTGAAAGAATTATATTTGTTGAGAATTTCATATTGTTAGATTATATGTTAAAGCAAATAACCCAAAATTTAAAAGGATTAGAATTTGACGAAATACAAATTGAAGAAAATCTTAACCTTACTAGAGGGGCCTGCCTTACCGAAAAAGTTATGGTTCAATTAGTTAATAAAGGAATAGGTAGGCAACAAGCCCATGAAATCTTAAGACAAGCATCAATTAAAGCTCGGAAAGAAAAAGTAAATATGAGCGATATCTTAATAGGTAATAAACAAATTATGGAAAAATTCTCAAAAGAAGAATTACAAGATATTTTTGATCCACATAAATATATTGGAAAGGGTGTTGAACAAGTAGATAATTTAATAAAAGTCCTAAAAGCTAAATATAATTTATAAAGCTTGGTTTAAATGACACGAAATGATAAGTTATATAGCACTTTGGGTGTTTCATCAAGAAAGGAGGATGTTCACAAAGCTCTAAAATCAGTTGATAAAGGTTTATTTCCTGGAGCTTTCTGCAAAATTGTAGAAGATATTGATGATAGAAAAGAATATTGTTCTATTTTTCATGCTGATGGAGCTGGTACAAAAGCTAGCTTAGCATATATGTATTATAAAGAAACAGGGGATATCTCAGTTTTTAAAGGTATAGTTAGGGATGCAATGGTTATGAATCTTGATGATATTTTGTGTGTGGGGGCAACAGGTAACATTTTCTTCTCAAATAATTTAGGAAGAAATCGTCAATATATAAATGGAGATGTTATAGGAACGTTAATTAAAGAATACTATGATTTTAGTGAAAAGTTAACATCTCTAGGCTTGCATATAAAAATGTGTGGGGGCGAAACTGCTGATATTGGAGATATTGTGAAAACTCTTGTAGTTGATGCTTCTGCTTTCACAACAATGAGAAGAGAAGATGTTATTGATGCAAATAATATCAAAGACGACGATATCATAATTGGATTAGCTAGTTATGGTAAAGCTTCTTATGAGGATCAATATAATACTGGGATTGGAAGTAATGGGTTAACTTTAGCTAGGCATGGTCTGCTTTCACATGAATATTACACAAAGTATCCAGAATGTTATGATCAAAATCTAGATGAGGAAGTTGTGTTCTTTGGAAAGTATAAATTAACTGATATGATTGCTGAACTTAATTTATCCATAGGAAGAGCTTTATTATCACCAACAAGAACTTATGCTCCAATTATAAAAGATGTAGTTGAAAAATATAGGAATGATATTCATGGAATCATACATAATACAGGGGGAGGTCAAACAAAAATTATAAAATTTGGAAAGGGGATAAAGTATGTTAAGAATAATCTTTTTAGAATTCCAAAATTATTTGAATTAATCCAAAAATCATCTGAGATTCATTGGAAAGAGATGTTCAGTGTTTTCAATATGGGACATAGGATGGAAATCTTATGTAATGAATCTATAGCTCCAGAGATAATGAAAATCGTAAGAAAATATAAAATTGATTCTAAGATAATCGGTTATTGCGAGAAATCTCCTTTAAAAAGTAAAAATTTATTAGAAATAAAATCAGAATTAGGATCTTTCATTTATGATTAGGACAGTATAGTCATGATAGGATAGTATGATGTAATTATCTTGATTAAATAACAAAATTTATAATTTTTTGATTCAATAATTTTTTATTCAAATTAGATATGTATTATTCTATGACACAAATAGGTAAAAACAGAAAGAAAGAGATTGCTGTTAAGAGATTTCGTTTTTTTATTTATGAATTATTTTGGTTGTTTCTTATTATATTTGGGTTATTATTGATCCCATTCTTTTTAATTCCTCTATTTATTAGTGAAACATCTATTCTTTATGGTACTTTATTCTATTTGATAAAAGCAACAGCACTATTAATTGGAGTACCCTGCGTGTTATTTATTTTTAACTTAGTTTTTGAACCTCAAAAAAGAGACTTAATCATAGAAGAAGATGTTTCAGCTGCAATTGGACATATTAAATTATATAAAATGACTAAAAAGAATTATAAATTTCAAATCTTATACGGTATATTGATATTTTTCCTTGTCTTCTTACCTATTGATTTTTTTCCATTCTTATTATTGCCAGATATGCTTGAATATCAAGCAGTTGCCATTTCATCAAAAACAACAGGTATATACCTATTAGAAAATAATTATTTTCTATTTCTTATCTCTGTAATAGTAATTCAGCTCTCAGTCTCAATCTCTGAAGAGACCATTTATAGGGGGGTAATTACTAAAAGAGGAAGTGAATTTTTTTTTAAATATTCAGCTGTAATAATATCATCTCTTTCGTGGGGATTGGCTCATTTTGCTTATTTCTTGGATCCAGTGAGTAGCCTATATCCTGTATGGTATCCATTTATTTGGTTTATACAAGCGTTCTTTATAGGGATTATTCTTTCATTATTGATAATAAGAAGAAAATGGATAATTCCTGCTATAATAGCCCATGCTATAAACAATATTGTTTCTGCTCATGCTGTTTGGGGTTTACTGCAAGGATATAGTTTTACATTAATCAGTCTTTATCTCTACTATCCATTGCTTATTATTGGATCTATATTATTTATTTGGTACTATCCTCAAATAAAAGAAGGTTTTTCAATTGGATTAGATATGCTTAAAAACTATTTTAAAAGAGATAATACTATTGAAGAAACTAAAGGAGATGCACTTTTTCGAGTTTTTTTTGATATTATAATGGGATTAATAATTTTTGTTATAGCTTTTATTATCACGATATAGAGGAGTTTTAAATTAATGAAGTTGGGGATAATTTCTGATACACATATTACAAATGATTATGGAAAAGAGAAGGTTTTTAGTTTACTAGACCAAATAAAACAAGCATTTAAGGATGTAGATGAAATTATCCATGTTGGAGATGTATGTGAAAAATTCTTTTTAGATGAGATTAAAAAGATCGCACCAACTAGATGTGTAAAAGGAAATTTTGACAACATTAATAATTTAGAAACTTTTATCAGATTTTCTATAGGGCGTTATAATATTGGAGTAATTCATTTACTGCCAGATAACGTTAAAGAATTTGCTAAAAAACATCATTTACATATTCTTATTTTTGGTCATACACATCAACCTCTTATTACAGGAACGGATTATAATTTACTTCTTTTAAATCCAGGGTCCCCGACTCAACCAAAAGCGCCTCAGCAAAGACCTGGATTTATGAAGCCGATCATAAGACCGACTGTAATTACCTTAAATATTGATGAGAATGATATTTTATCGACATTTATTATTACTCTAAAAAATTGAGTATTTTCTTAACTTATAATTTAAAATTCAATTTTCATATATTAAACCATGGTTAAATGAAGAGAATTTCATTTTAAGTTAAGAGATAAAATTTATCATGTAATATAAAATCCACATTGAATAATTATTTATATTAAATAACTCATATTATTTATACAAGGAAATTTTATGTAAGATTATTAGAACAAAATATTATACATATATAAAATATAAAATGTTAATTTAAGATAATATTAAAAAAGTCTATATTCAGAGGGTGTATATTTGGTAAGTAGACTTGAATTAGTGCTAAAAGAACTTAATGAAAATGGGAATTTTCGAGCATCACTTTTTGCAACTTCAACTGGTCTCGTACTCGCTTCTCAAAAAGAAGAAAAGATTGATGAACGTGTAGTAGCTGCTATGGGATCCTTATTGAGTGATTCAGCTTACAAAGCTGCTGAGGAATTAGGACTTTCTGAAATCCAAAGCATGAAAATCAAATATAAAGAAGATTTCATTATGATGAGAAACATAATTATGCCAGATAATAAGAATCAATTCCTTTTAGCAATTTTATCAAAAGCTCCTGAAAGTGAAGATGTGGAACGATACCTTGACCAACTTCTAAATTGGGCAGTAGAAAATTCCCGAGCTGACTTAGAAAAGCTTTCAACTTTATAAAACAACTTTTCTCCTTTTCAATTTTATCTATTTTTCAGATTTCTTTTTAAAATGTAAACAGTAAGTTCAAAAGTTATAATGGAAACTTATTTTCACAATTAAAGCAGCTTATATTTTAAATCACGGTAATTTAGATAATATTTAAATCGGTGAGGTTGATGATTTAAGAATAAAGCCTAATAAGGTTTTAATTGAGACTCATTTTGCTGCTTTGAATCATTTAGATCTATTTGTTATTAAAGGATGGCCATGATTAGATTTAAGAATGCCTCATGTAATTGGTGCTGATGAAAGTGGAATCATAAAGGAAATTGGATCAGATGTGTCTACATTAAAAATTGGTTATAAAGTTACGAATAGTCCAGGAATTTCTTGCGTAAAATGTGAAATTTCTTTATCGGGAAGACAAATTTTACATAATCAATTTTCAATTAAAGGGGAACATGAATGGGATAAGTTTGCTGAATTTTTTAAAATGCCAGAGATCAATGTTCTAAAATTACACAAATCTTTTCCCTTAGATAATGTAGCTGCTGCGCCTTTATCTTTCTTAACTGCTTATAAAATGCTAAAAACTCTCGGAGATACTAAACCAGGAGATTTTATTTATATTTATGGAGCTGGGGGTGTTTCTTCAGCAGCTGTTCAAATTCCTAAACATTTTGGTGCAAAAATAATTATTACAACTAGTTCACCAGAGAAAATCGATAAAGCGAAAAAATTGGGTGATGATTACGTTATAAATTATAAAGAAGTAAAGGATTTTATTCAATATGTTTATAAAAAAAATAACTAAAAGACGTGGTATGGACATTATCATTGATAATGTTGGAATTGCAACATTTAACATAAGTCTTCGGTTATTGAGGCCTAGAGGTCGATTAATTATATGTGGTGCGATATCAGGATCATAAGTAGAATTTATTTTAGTAAATATTTTTTGGAAACATTTAGAAATAAAAGGATCAACTATGAGTAATCTAGGAGAATTTCAAGCTGTGATGGGATTGGTAATTGAAGGAAAGTTGAGTTCTATCATTGATAAAATATATTCTCTTAAAAGAGTAAAGGATACTAAGACTTATTTAAGCGAAGGAAAACAATTTGGGAAAGTTTTAATAAGAATCTCTTAGAAAATTTAAACCAATGAATTATAAAATTTCAAAACTTCATTAGCTATTTGTTCTTCATACCCCCAGTAAAAATGATTTGCTCCAGCTATTATCTTTTTAATTTTTGGATTCATATAATAATTAAAATTTTCTTGAAATTTTTCATAGACCGCAACTGTGTCCTGATCGCCTTGTATGAATAATTTTGGTTTATCAGATTGTGATTGAGTTTTATATTGAGCATCTACAAAATTCCAAGGAAATGAGATGGAAATATAACTGATGACTTTATCTGAGTAATTTATAGCTGAACAGCCTATTGCAGCGCCATAAGAATAACCACATATAATTAGACTTTCATGATTCTTCTCATTTATCAAGAAATTAATACAAGCTCTCGCATCCTCTAATTCTCCAGTCCCATTCGAATGCATTCCAGTCGATCTTCCAACACCTCTAAAATTAAACCTTAAACAAGAAATATCGTTTTTAATTAGTTTATCAAATACTCTAGATACAACGTTATTATACATATTCCCACCATATTGCGGATGTGGATGGCAAATTAAAACTACTGGATTTTTCATATTCTGTTTTGAAACAAAATATTCCGCTTCAAGTTTAATCTCATTATTTTTAATAAATAATTTTTCTTTTTCTACCATAATTTTAATTAATTTTTAAATTATAATAATAATACTATAAAGGTTGCTGCGTAATATGAGCTATAATAAAATTGTAATTGAACAAAAAATTAGAAATTTTTTGCAAGAAGATTGTATGTTTATTGACATAAGTTCAAAAATAATACCTGAGAATGCAAAAATTTCAGCAAAAATCTTCTCCAAAAGTTCTGGATATGTTTCAGGATTAGAGGAATTAAAAATATTGTATAATATTTTGGATGTTGCTACAACTTTTAAAAAAATGGATGGAGAAGAAGTTAAGAATGGAGATATTATTGTAGAATTAGAAGGAAATGCAAGAGCAATTCTACTAGGAGAAAGAACAGGATTAAATCTTATTACCCATATGAGTGCTATAACAACAACGGCTAGGAAATATTTCAAAATTATTAAAGATTCTGGTAAAAATGTTAAAATTGCTTGTACTCGGAAAACAATACCTGGAATTAGGATATTTGAGAAGAAGGCTGCAGAATTAGGATTTGCAGATACTCATAGATTTTCTCTGGATGATATGGTCCTCTTAAAGGACACTCATTTAAGGTATTATGATGGAGAAATTGAAAAGATTTTAAATGCTATTAAAAAAAGGAATAGCTTTTCAAAAAAGATTGAGATAGAAATAGAAAAAGTGGAAGATGTTTTAACTGCTGCTAAAAATGGGGCTGATATTGTGATGCTAGATAATATGAGTCCAGATCAGGTTGAAGATGCTATTAATTCATTAAAAGAAAGTAATCTTAGGGAAGAAGTTATAGTTGAGGTTTCTGGAGGAATAACTCAAGATAATATTATAGATTATTTATTATCAGAACCCGATATTATAAGTTTGAGTTTAATAACTCAATTTCCTTCTGAGAAAGTAGATTTTTCACTTCGCTTTAATTAAGGGTCTTTCTTAATCAATAACAATTTCACGGATTGAGCAAATTATATCTTTAATTTTAGCCAATTCTTTATAAAGATCTTTAATGATATCAAATTCCCCTACAACTAGTAATATTTCAATCTTTCTTTCCGCTATGCGCCAATCTGTCACAGTTTTTATAATCTGATGGAATTTTGAGTAAAGTTCAGTTAATTGGTCAATTATCAACTCTTTGAAGGGATACACTAAACTAATTGTCATAATCAAAATATCATTTTCTAAATTTTCATATTTTTCATGTTTTTCTATAAAATTAAATATTGAATCCCTTAAAGCTTCACTTTTGGAGGTAAAACCACTTAATTTTCTTACTTTTTCAAATCTTTCTAATAAATCATCAGTAACCTGTAGAGAAATTATTGGCATTTTTAATAACAAAACTTTGATTTCTATTAAAATTTAAGAATATATTATAAGAATTCCTTTATAAAATTAATACTTTGATTTAATGAATTTGCAGAGGATAATTCAATAATTATTGGTCCTTTATAATTATAATTAGTGAATATCTCAAAAATTTCTTTAAAATCTATTTTTCCCGAACCTATAGGAGGATGAGTATCAGTATTTTTACTAAAATTATCCACTATATGAACATTTTTTATAATTTGATAAAATTTTGCCCATAAATTTTCTACATTTCCGTTACATGTATAAAAATGACTAGTATCAAAAGTGAAAAAGAGATCTTCTCGACCAATAATAGTATAGACCTCTTCAATATTTAAATTATCAGTCATAATATAAGCTTTTTGAGGCATATTTTCTAAACAAATTGATAATTTCTGATTATTCGTAAAATCCAATAATTTATGGATAGCTTTTTTTAGTTGTTCTTTATTTAACTCTCTAATTGAACTTAACATAAAATTAGCTAATCCTGGATGAATTGTCATAATTTTTGCATCAATTTGATAGCAAACTTTAATTACTTCAAAATATGATTTGATTGATGCCTCGAATATACGATTGTTATAAGAGCATAGGTTTAAATCAATATAGGGACCATGAACTTGCTTTTTTATTGAATAAGAATTTACTAGACTAATGAAATTTTGTTTGTGTTCATTATTAATTATATGAGATGGTTCAATTACTAATTCCACAATTTCAAGTCCTTCTTTTTCTGCGAAATTAAGACATTGTTCTGTGGCGTTAAGTTGTAATTCTATAAGATTATTTAATTTACTATTACGACGAACAATATCAATAATATGCCCCAAACTACTAATACCCAATTCCATAAATTTCACATCACATTAATTAAAGGCTCATTTCTTTGCCCGTAAATTTCGAGGATAGCTAGCAAAAAGGCTATTGAAAATTTTTTGAAATCTGCCTAGATGTTCTTCAGAGATAATATTTGGTTTTCCTACTTGTAAAGCACCCCAATACACTTTTGCAAGTTTTTCTACTAACTCAGCGAACTTGACAGCATGATCTAATGATTTTCCACACACTATAACCCCATGATTAGCTAATAAAGCTGCATTCTTTATTCCTAGAGCTTTAAGAGCTACATCACCAATTTCCTCCGTTTGAGCTTTTCCAAATTCAGAAACATCAACTGATCCTCCTAAAAATGCATACATCTCTTCCATTATAATTGGAATGCCTTTTCCTACGATTGAAAGCATTGTAGCAAAAGGAGAATGTGTATGGATTATAGCTTGTACTTTTGGTCTTAATTTATAAATTGCAATATGCATTTTTGCTTCAGTGGAGGGCAATTTTCCAGCACTTAGTGGTATTCCCTCGAAATCTAGATGCACAATTTCATCCTTTTTAAGTGTTTCATATTGATTGAATGAAGGTGTAATAAAAAATTCTTGTTTTTTACCATTTCTTATGCTGACATTACCTTCTCCTGCTTCTACTAAACTCTTTGAAAAAATTGCTTTTGCTCCCCTGACTACTTCAATCCGCACTTGATCTTCTTTATTTAACATTATAAATTAAATAATTAAAATTCAATTAAAAATATATTTTGAAAATTATTTTCCTTGATTTAGTTTAATATGTTGTACTTTTGCTAATTCTATTAATTCTTAGAAGTCTATTTTTTTAAATATAAATATCATATTTTTAGATTATAGTTTATAATCAAATGACTTTCATTCATTAAATAATGAAGCGCATTATTTTACACTGTGATCTTGATTGTTTTTTTGCTGCTGTAGAAATAAGAGACAACCCACAATATAAAGATAAACCAGTTATAATAGGAGCGGATCCAAAAGAAGGTCAAGGAAGGGGTGTTATAGCAACTTGTAATTATCAAGCCAGGAAGTATGGACTACATTCAGCGATGCCTATATCTCAAGCATATAGAAAATGCCCTCATGGAATTTATCTAAGACCTAATGGCAGTAAATATCAACAAGCATCTAATGAAGTAATGGAAATTCTTGAAAGTTATAGTAGTGAATTCCAAAGAGTAGGTACTGATGAAGCATATTTAGAATTAACAAAAGAAGCTAAGGATTATGAGGAAGCTAAAAGGATAGCAGAAGCGATTCAAAAGGAAGTTTTAGAAAAAGTGGGTATTACTATCTCAATAGGGATCGCACCGACAAAATCTTTAGCTAAAATTGCTTCTGATGAAAATAAACCAAACGGAATTACAGTTGTAAAACCTGATAATATTTTTAATTTCTTAAAGGATATGGATATTACCCGGATTCCAGGCATCGGTAAGAAAACTAAATTATATTTCTATAAAAATTGTATAAAAAAAATTGGAGATATCATAAATACCCCCGTGCCTAAAATGATAGAGCTATTTGGAAAACACGGGAGATGGATTTGGAACGTTGCTAATGGTTTAGATAATCGAAAAGTAAAAGAGTTTCATGAAGAAAGGAAATCTATAAGCGCAGAAAGGACCTTTTATACTGACACTGATAATTTTAATGAAATATTATCAAAATTTGAAGAAATTAATAAGAAAATACATAAATCAATCATAAAACACCAAACTACTTATAAAACAATTACATTAAAGATAAGATTTGAAGGTTTTCAGACTTATACTCGCGCAAAAACTCTCCCTTTTCATATTCAAGATGAACACCAAGTCTTAACTATTATTTTACAATTATTCAGAGAGTTTTCTAATAATAAAAAAAAAGTTAGACTTGTAGGTATTAAATTGTCAAATTTAAAGACGAATCAAAAAGTTCGTCAAAGAAATTTGTTAACCTATGCATTTATTTGAATAAGTTTATTTTATTAAGGTTTTGTGATATAACTCTAAAATTTTGTTGTGAAGCAGACCATTTGAAGCAATAATACCTGGTGCAGTCCATAAACATTTTTCTTTTTTGAAATGTAAGGATTCACCATTTAAGTCTGTAACTTCACCTCCTGCTTCCTTTACAATCAAATTTCCTGGCATAAAATCCCATGTAAATGAGTGTGCCACATCCAAAGGTTTAATATAAAGGTCTGCATTTCCTTCAGCTACCATACAAAATTTTGCCATACTATCAATTTGAATATAGTTTTTTATGCCAATTTTTTTTGCAAAATCGAGAACCCAAGGTTGATCATAATGTAATGAATGGCATAGACGAATATTATCGATATTTTCATTTTGATTTACTACAATTGGATTAAAATTCTCATTATTATGCAAAACTTGAGATCCTTGACCCTCCTCAGCACTAAAGATAGCTAGTGACTTATTAAGATAATTAGGTACAGCAATAGCACATATTTTAGGGATTGATTCTACCATAAAGCCAATTCCTACCGCATAAGATAATCCTTCTTGATATCCAAGAGTACCATCAATAGGATCTACTGTCCATTGACGTTCAGAAGATTTACCTCGAAATCTAACATTGTCTATTATATCTTTTAATTTCATTAAATTTAATTCTTTAAAGCATTGCTTTATCAAATTTTCTGCCTTTAAATTAATAAAATCAATATTCTCTTCTTCGGCTATTATTTCATCATCAGGAAAGTTTTCCTTTAATTGTGAAATTATATATATCTGAGAAGCGAAATCTGCTAATGTAACTGGTGATTGATCTAATTTTAAAAAGGATTCAAACCCTTTTTTTCTAAACCATTCTGTTATATTTGTTGCTTTATTGGCTAATTCGATTGCTAGATCTAATTCTTTTTTAAATCTTGACATTCATGTCTATACTCTTTTAAATAACAAAATAATAGTATTAAAAATCAATTCTTTTTATTTGAATAATAGAATTAATTAATAAAATTTAAAATATCTGAATATTCTTTTGATTTTTCAAGGTTCAAGTTATCGAATTATTGCTTTAATTTCGAATAAATAATTTTCTATTGAAAAAGATGATGTATGTATTAGATCCATATATTTTGACTTTTTTATCAATTCTGATTCGAAATTATATTCATTTAAAAGCCAAAGTAATTTATACACTTCAATTTTTTTCTTAAAATCATTGTCTATCCTGTAAAATTTTGAATATGCTTCATAAAAAGAGCTATAAAGTGAAGGATTATTTAAAGTTTTTAAAATCCAAAAATCAAATTTAATAAAGTCTTGAGCTCGGCTACCAATACACCAATTATCAAAATCTACAATACCGTTAATTTTTATAGCACCCAATTCATCTTTCACAATAATATTTTGACTTTTAAAATCATTATGTAAAAGAACAAAATCATCTTCTTCCTCAATTAAAGAACTATTATCGCGATAGAAAGCCCTTATTTCATCACAGAAATCTATTTTATTTTTTTTTGCTTCTTGGAGGGATTCTTCAAATTCATTTTCAAAATAATCTATATAAGAATTTTTATCCCTTTTGCCGATATTGCTAATGTTATTATAAAATGTATCAAATTTTATCATATGTAACTTTCCTAAAAGTTCGCCTAAATTATTAAGTAAATCTAAAATTTTTTTTGTAACCAAATTTTTACCTTCACTGATAAATCGATTAATGAGCTGAAATAAAGGTTTTCCTCGAATATATTCATCTACTGAGAAGATATAAGGAACAATTTCCTTAGTTTCATCATAATAAATTAAATTTCCTACAGGAATGATTGGAGGTTTTTCTTTGTTGAAAATATATGACCCTCTAGTTGTACGAATAATTGATTTTACTTTTTCCCTTAAATCAATATCCTTAGAACTTATTTTTTTATCTAAAAATGGATATAAAAGTTTTTCTTTAATTAAATCTTCAAGTTGAAAAAGTTGACTCGTACGAAATCTAAAGACTAATTGACTATTTTCAAAATTTACTCTATAAAGTGTATTAATATCAGCAACGTATGGACCTTTAATTTTTTTCACTTTGCCTTGTTTGACTAACACATCAATTTTTGAAAATAAATTAATAATTTCATCAAATTGGTAAAGATCTTTTTTTCCAAGGAAGTATATTTTATAGATCTGTTTATTATTGAGTAAATAATTTACTGTAGCCTCGATTCTACCTTTACTTATTGGATCAATTTGTTTTTCTAATCGTTCATAGATACTACTTATATCATTATTGGTTCTTGATATTGAGTCTTTATATAATTGTAGAAATGCATATTCCAACCCAATTTTCTCTTTTAACTCATTAGTGCTAATTTCATATATATATATTTTATTTCTAATATCGTTTATTTGTTCTTGTAATTGTAGAATTCCTAAAAGATTGTCTTCTATGGCAAAATTATATAATTTTGAGAACATGTTAACTAAATTGCTAAGACTAGAGAGTATTCCACTATATTTTCTCATGTTTAATGGAATAAGTTGTAGAAAAATTTGAGAATTTTCTTCCATTCCACAAATCACGGAAAAATTTTCATTCAAATTCTGAATATAAGCTTTACAATTTTTTATATTATAAAAAGAATCAATTAATCCATTCAAATTTGGAAATTCCATCATATCTTTTAATATAGTAGGGTTAATTTCATTTCCAGCAAATAAAGGGGGATTATTGATCAAATAAATCTGATTTTTAAATGTAATAGAATTAAAAATATTTTGAAAATAGGATTTTATACTAGTTGTTGGTATTTTTTCCTTTATTGGAGGAGAGATCATAAAATTTAGATGTTCAAATTTCTTGTTAAAACTTTCAATTTGTTCTATTACGATATCCGCCTGATCATTATAAACTCCAACTATAAGGGGAATTTTCTTCTCAGTAATTTTTGATACTAATTCTATTAACCGTATTTTTTGTGTCATAGAAAATTGATTTCGCTCATCTAGCCTCCCAAAAAGAAGTAGAGAATTTGCATCGTTTGTAAGAATATGGCGTATAAGAAGTGAATTTATATCTTCGATTATTTCATAATCTTGATTATAAAAGGATACAGTATTACAAATCACACCATTAATAAGTTGTATGCTTATCTCCTCAGTAATAAATAAGAATCTAAATTGAATTTCTACTATATTTTATGAATATTACTCTTTATGTATTTATATGAATCTTAACTTAAAATTTTATAATTCGTTTTATAATATTTATTTATCAAATTCAAATTAAAATAAATATTATTTAATATAGGGATCAAAATTTTTTGTAAAATTGATGAAATTGATTTTCCATTAGTATCTGTGGGAACTTCTCCTTTTATTGGAGCCGGACAATTTGGATATAGAGCATTAGAATGGCGTAGCAAGTTTTTAAATGATACAAAAGCAATGTTAGAGATTTTAGAAACAAGTTATGCGAAAGGTGCTCGTGGGATTGAAGTAATACCCACTGGAAAAATCTTGGAAGCTGCCCAGATAATGAATGAAACTTATGACGATTATGTGATAACAGGATCAACTTATCCAGATGTGGACCCAAAAACTGAATTATTAGTTAAAAAAGGAGCAAAAATAATTTTTGTTCATGGCATTATTTCTGATAAAAAAGGCATAAATTTAGTAAGACTCTTAGATGAAATTTCAGGTTATGGAATAATCCCAGGAATCGCTAGCCATGATCCAATACCAACAATCAAATTTTGTATTGAAAATTCTTTAAATGTAAGAGAATTTTTAATACCATTTAATTCATACG
>Ga0209427_10001900_pt1 | contig 24381 bp, 23 predicted proteins | sample DeeMarSWOR136_30_FD_187465 | JGI IMG/M metagenome (GOLD analysis project Ga0209427, IMG submission 187465) | Marine sediment microbial communities from White Oak River estuary, North Carolina - WOR-1-36_30 (SPAdes) (version 2) | ecosystem: Environmental > Aquatic > Marine > Intertidal zone >...
CGCCAACGAGGACTGATGCCCATCCCGAAACGTCGTATCCGTTATCTTGATCGGCTTCCTAGCTACCTTCTCCATGCCTTCCATGATACGCCCTCCTTAATATTATTATTGTAGTTTCAGTTAGTTATATTTATAATACCAACATTTGCGTGCACGTTAACACCATTTATTAGTTTTGTCAAGAAAAACTCTTATTTTTGTTTAAGGGTCAAGACAAATTGAAAGGTTAAATTTGCAGAAACAGCATGCCCTCCCAATAGAGGGAGGAGAGGGAAAAAAATTCCTATGATTTATCCTTTGAAACCAAACGCCTCTTCATTAATCTGGATTTCCGGTTTCCTTTTTCATTAATCTCTCATAATAGAGGTGAGAAGTATAAAGCGCTGCCATTGGATTATGACCTGTCACCCTGTCCTTAACTGCAAAGACTGTTGTCAGGCCTTCAATATATTTCAAAAAGAGAGAATCGTGCCCGATGCAGAGGCCGAGCATAATGTTGAAATCAGTTTTGGCCTGGTTCAGGATCTTTGCCTGCGTGATGGGATTGCACATCGGTTCATACTCTCCAATCCTTACCTTTTCCTCATTCTTCACCCCTATCCTTTCTTTTGGCACCCCTCCCACTTTGCATGAGACGGAAACAATCTCGAATCCATGCCTCTCCAGAATTTCGGAAAGGATGGAAGCCTCATGGGTCAGACCTCCACAGAAGGCCATGCCCAGCCTTTTATACCCCATTCTTTTTGAGAACTCGATTAACTCCTCCACTCTGGTTTTTGTAGGAACCATGACATAGGGTTTGACATCCCGAAAGGCATAGCATTCGCCCTCTTGGACGGAAGCCATTCTGGCAAACTCTTTTATCGCTGCCGCGTCATATTCTCCTAATGCCTCTTTAAGGCTGGCCGTCTCCTTTTTCGTCGGACACCAAGCAGGACCTTTGCCATTTTCCAGCCGGCAGATCTTCTCTACGATGGGACACTTTGCACAATTGCAACGATTCTCGTCCATTTCTTCTGCTCCTCTTCACAGATTTTTATTAAGCGTAAAGCGGTAGGCGCATAGCGGTTGTTTTATGGAATTAAGTCTGTCACTTTCCCGGAAGGATGCAGGGTCTCTTTCGCTCTCAGACATTTTGTAATGCATCTGCGGCTCGACCCGTTTGCTATCGACTCGCTGAATGAGCTGCTTTCACGCATGGAGACCAGACGAGTCGATTCTCCTTTCAAGATTCGTCCTCTTAAGATCCAACCATCATTTGGCACGGGAAACTAAAAATGTTTTCAGCCCTTTTTTTCAGCAGGAGGTTAATGGACTTTTTTCTCGAACCCTGCCCAATAAGGGTCTCTCAACCCCTTTTTGTGAATCTTTCCGGAACCGGTCCTTGGAAGACCTTCGATGAAATCGATCGATTTGGGTGCCTTGTAATGGGCCATCCTCTCCTTGCAAAATTGGATGATCTCTTGCTCCGTAGCGTTCTGGCCAGGCTTCAGGACCACAATCCCTTTAACCGCTTCACCCCATTTTGCATCAGGAACACCGACCACCGCACACTCTAAGATAGCGGGATGCATATAGAGGACATTCTCGACCTCGGTGGAATAGACATTCTCCCCACCGGTCAAGATCATGTCTTTCTTTCGATCGACGATGGTGACATATCCTTCTTCATCCATCACCGCCATATCGCCTGTATAAAGCCAACCGTCCCTGATTGACTTCGCTGTCTCCTCTGGTAATTTCCAGTACCCCTTCGTTACGATATCTCCCCGAACGACGATCTCTCCCACCTCTTGTTCATCCTTTTTGATCTCCATTCCCCGATCATTGACCACTTTGAGTTCCACACCCACGAACTCCCTTCCTGTTTTGGACTTGAATCGGAGCCGATCCTCATAAGGGAGTCTTTCTAAATGTTCTTTCAAAATCGAAAGGGTCAAGTAGGGGCTCGTTTCGGTCATGCCGTAGGTCTGGACGTAGTCGCATTTGAACGTCTCGACAATCTTGCGAACCACTTCGGGTGCAATCGGCGCTCCTCCGCTTAGAAGCACTCTTAAACTCCGGTAATCGTACTTTCCAACGTCAGGGTCATTGACCATCAGGTTGAGCATAGTCGGAATGAGGTTGGTCAGCGTGACTCTCTCCTTCTCGATGGTCTCCAGAACGACCTTGGAACTGAACTCCCTCACGATCACGTGGGTCCCTCCGACCCAGGTGACAGCCCAGGTCGCCCAGGCATCGGCGAGATGGAAAAGGGGTGCCACATGAACCCACACATCTTTGTCGGTGAGATGAATTTCGGCAATGGTCCCCAGGGCATGCATCGTCACATTCTTGTGAGATAACATCACACCTTTCGGGCGACCCGTCGTGCCGCTCGTATAATAGATCTGTGCAGTGTCTTCATCCGAAATTAAGGGTCTTCGAAATTCCTCCGAAACCGCTCGATTCAAGGCAGCTTCATAATTGAGATCGAGGCGATCCTTCTCAACGCTTTGCTTTCCGGTCCAGAGTATCTTTTCGATCCTCGGAATCTTCCCTCGGATCGCATCGATCTTGTCCTGAAACATGGGGTCGACAACCAATACCTTCGACTCCGAATCCAGGAGGATGAAGGCAATCTCCCCCGAAGAGAGACGGATGTTGATTGGAACGGAAATAGCGCCCATCTGAGCAACGGCATAGTAGGCTTCCAAGAAAGTGTGGCAATTGGGGTGTAGGATAGCGACCTTGTCCTCCTCCCTGACTCCCCAATCTTTCAAACAATGTGAGAGGCGGTTGATGCGTTCATAGAATTCTTGATAGGTCCACCGGTCTTCCCCACAGATGATTGCCCGTTTCTTTGGAAAAAACTTACAGGACTTGAGTAAGGTCTCGGTGAGAATCATCTTCCTACTCTTCCTCACTCTTGGTCAAGTCTTCAAATCGAATATCGAGACCCAAGATCCCTTTAATCTCCCCGGCTTCATTCCGAATCGGCCCAGAGAGCGTAATACAGAGAGCACCCGTATGTTTCGAGGAATAGAGGTCGGTCACATATATTTTACCATCCTTCAAGGGTTCGATGAACCAAGGCCGGTCGGAGTACTCTTCTCCTATTGCCACATTGGCAAATTTAGCTTGATCTACCGGTTGGCAGATGGTCCGGGTGACCTTGACTCCGTGAATGTTGACAACATAAACATATTGTAGATATGGATACTCATCCACCAGAGATTGCAGGATGGGCTCCATCTGGGGTGGATCCAATGATCTCATCCCTGGTTCTTCAATGACCCGCTCGATGATATGGTAAGCCATCTCACGAGCTCTGGCCTTCAACATATCAAACTCTGAAACAAAGATCTCAGGAAGGTATTTCCGGGTTACCTTCTCCATCTCTTGATCAGAGAGGGACGTCGTCCTCCCCTCCTCATATTGCTTGCTCACCCATTTATTGATCTTCGCCACCCCAGGATGGGTCTTCTCGACCCTCTCCTTTCCTGTTAAGGCAAAGTGGGAATTGATCCACTGGGCGATCCCTGCCAATCCTGACTTATCGCTCACTGAGATGGAGATGGGACGGTTCAGAACCTTGCCAGTGTTAAAAATATTGTAGATCTCCTCATTCTTTAGAATCCCGTCGGCATGAATGCCGGCACTGGTAGTATTAAAGCTGGCACCCACAAAGGGCATATTCGAAGGGATATGAACACCGATCGCCCGTTCATAGTAATTTCGGATCTCGGTGATCATGGTGGGATCGACACCGTTGTCATGCCCCATCAGGCTGATATATTCGATGATCAACCCTTCAATGGGTGGATTCCCCGTCCGTTCTCCGAATCCGAGGAGCGTGCCGTTCGCCGCTGCACATCCATAGAGCCATGCGGTGGTGGCATTGATGAACCCCTTGTGGAAATCGTTGTGACCATGCCACTCCAAGTATTCGGAGGGGACACCGGCATCATCGATCATGGCCCGGATGATCTTGGGAACGCAACGGGGAAGGGCAGCTCCTGAGTAGGGTACCCCGAAGCCCAACGTGTCGCAGAGCCGGATCTTGACGGGAAGTTTCGCTTCTTCAGAAAGGCGCATGATATCCTGAGCAAAGGGAACACAAAATCCATAGATATCCGCTCGCGTGACGTCTTCAAAATGGCATCGAGGAATGATGCCAAGGTCCAGCGCTGCAGAAACGATGGAAAGATACTCCCTGAGAACCACCCTTCGGTTCTTCTTCAGTTTCAGAAAGACATGATAATCCGAAACAGAGGTGAGGATGCCCGTCTCTTTTAGCCCCATCTCCTTCACCAATTTGAAATCTTCCTTGACGGCACGGATCCAACCCGTGATCTCCGGGTAGCGGTAACCCCTCTCCTGACATTTCCTCAACGCCTCTTTATCCTTCTCACTGTAGACGAAGAATTCACATTGCCGGATCACGCCGTGAGGGCCTCCGAGGCGATGGAGCATCTCATAGAGGGTAACGATCTGTTCCACCGTATAGGGTGGCCTCGCTTGCTGTCCATCCCGAAACGTGGTATCGGTGATAAAGACCTCTTCGGGAGGATCGATGAAGACAAATTTATTGTCGAACTCTACCCGACAAACCTCCTCATAAGGAAAGATGTTCCGGTAGAGGTTTGGTTCCTGGATGTCCAGGAGAGGATACTGTTCAATGATCGATTTCCCTTGAAAGGATGTCTTCTTCCGATGAATGGTCATTCTTGCTTCTCTCTCCTTTCTCCCCCCTCCCATCCCCTATGTCTTCGAAGGATAGAAGAAAACCTACACCTTTATTTTAATGGATAACTCATCGAGTTGTTTGGGATCCACTTTCGAGGGAGCATCTGTCATGAGATCGGTGGCCTTCTGGGTCTTTGGAAAAGCAATGACATCCCTGATGGACTGCGAATGGCTGAGGATCATGATGATCCGGTCGAACCCAAAAGCGATCCCCCCATGAGGAGGGGTTCCATACTGGAGCGCCTCCAGGAGAAATCCAAATCTCCCCTTGGCCTCTTCCTCTCCCATCCCCAACTTTTCAAAAACGAGCGATTGAACCTCCCTCACATGATTCCGAATGCTCCCCCCACCGATTTCAGATCCATTTAACACAAGATCATAAGCCTTGGCTTTCACCCGTTCGGGATGATCGCGAAGCGTCTCAATATCTTCATCTTTGGGAGCCGTGAAGGGGTGATGGACCGCTACAAACCGCCCCTCTGCCTCATCATACTCCAGAAGAGGAAAATCCAAGATCCATACAAATTGAAACACATCCGGAGGGATGAGCCCCAGTCTCTGACCAAGGTGAAGGCGGAGATTGCCCAGAGATTGATTGACCACCTTGGGTGGCCCAGCCATGAAGAGAAGGAGATCGTTCTCCGAAGCCCCGAGAACTTCCTCCATTTTTTTTCTTTCCTCATCAGTGATCGACTTCTGAATGGCCGACTGCCATCCATTCGGGCCCACCTTCGCCGAGATCAACCCTTTGCCCCCATAGGCATAGACCACTGGATTGAGATCGTCAATCTCTTTCCGTGAAAAAGAGCTTCCTCCTTTGACATTGATGGCTTTGATGATCTCACCCCTCTCGATCGCTCCCTTGAAGATTTTGAAAGAGGAATGCCTGAGCAAGGAGGTCACCTCTCTCAGCTCCATCCCAAACCGGATATCCGGCTTGTCCACCCCATAGCGGCTCATCGCCTCTTCGTAGGTGAGAGAGGGGAAGGGAGTCTCCAGTGCCACCCCTGAAATCGTTTTGAAGATGTGGACCATCAGACCTTCCATCGTTCTCTGGATGTCGTCTACGCTGACAAAGGACATCTCCACATCGATCTGGGTGAACTCCGGTTGTCGATCCGAACGGAGGTCTTCATCCCGGAAACAACGGACAATCTGAAAGTACCGGTCAAACCCAGAGATCATCAGGATTTGTTTAAAAAGCTGGGGAGACTGAGGGAGGGCGTAGAAATAGCCGGGATTGACCCGACTGGGAACTAAATAGTCTCTCGCTCCCTCGGGGGTGCTTCTGGTGAGCATGGGTGTCTCGACCTCCACGAATCCGAGAGCGTCAAGGTAATGTCGCACCTCTTGCGCCACTCGGTGCCGGAGGATCAGATTTGTTTGAAGCCCCGGCCTTCGGAGGTCTAGATATCGATATTGGAGGCGGACATTCTCTGCCACCTCTTCGTCATCTTCTATCTGGAAGGGTGGCGTCTTAGAGGGATTGAGGATCCTTAACTCCTGAGCAATGACTTCGACCTCTCCTGTCTTCAACTTGGGGTTCATGGTGCCTTCCGGCCGGAGTACCACGTTGCCTCTCACCCCCACCACAAATTCACTCCGCAGGGACTGGGCTTTCTCGTGGGCCTCCTGATTCAATTCAGGATTGAAGACCACCTGGACGATTCCTTGCCGGTCCCGTAATTCAACAAAGATGAGTCCTCCCAGATCTCTTCTCCGCTGAACCCACCCCAGAAGCGTTACCTCTCGATCCATATCTTTACGGCGCAGATCACCGCAGTAATCTGTTCTCTTCAGATCTCCCAGGAGCTCGGTCTTAACTCGCGCTTCGTTCATAGAGATTTGCGCTTTTCAGGATTTAAATGAATTGAAATGATCACCAATATTAACTGAATTCCTTTGAGTGGTCAAGGATTTAGAGAACTCTACAATAATCCCTCAATCACTGGTTCTGGGGTAGAGAATTCGACAGGAATACCTGTAAGAATCTTATCAAGCGGACGCTAATATTATTTCTTGCTACCAGGAACAGCCGCTACCATTTGGTGGCTGGTTCAATGGGTTTGGATTGCTATCGGACGATCAGTGATTAGAGGATTCCGCTATAAGATTTTCTCCGGCATCCCTGTCGAATTCTGGAAAGTTGGCCCGTACCTGACGGATTAAACTCTGCAGACGAATCCCTTCAGATATTCCCCTTCGGGGTGGGATAGATTGATCGGATGGTCCATAGGCTGTCCTCTCCTCGCCAGAACCTGGACTTCTTTCCCAGCATCCACTCCAGCAGAAAAAACGATCTTTTGGAAAAGGTCCCAGGTCACATGGTGGGAGCAGGAGAAAGTGAAGAGAAGTCCTCCCCTTTTCAATAAACGGAAGGCTTGGAGATTGAGATCTTTGTATCCCTTTGAGGCACCTGGAACGTGCCCCTTTCTTTTTGCAAAAGGTGGGGGATCGAGGATGACCAGATCGTACCCCGGGTCAAGGCTTCTCAAAATCTCAAAGGCATCTCCCCGAATGGATCGCCGAGGAATTTGCCCCAATTGGTTTAGATGAAAATGCTCCTCTGCCCTTTTCAAGGCTTCTTCAGAGGAATCGACCAGGGTGATTTCCTCAGCGCCTCCCAACCCCGCATAAATTGAAAAAGCCCCGGTATAACAGAACACATCCAAAATTTTCTTTCCCTGAGACAGGGTCTTCAAGTCAGAGCGATTTTCCCTTTGATCGACGTAAAATCCGGTTTTCTGCCCCCCCTTCACATCGACCTGAAAATGGCAACCATACTCCTCTATCTCAATTCGATCCGAAACCTCTTTTCCAAAGAGAAAGCCCGTGACCTCTGGCAACCCCTCTTCTCTTCGGGCGGACACATCACTCCTCTCATAGATGGAGTGGGGTTTGAGCTCTTTGCTCAACAATTCCACGAGCGTTCCTTTGATCCGCTCAATTCCGGCTGTCAAAGACTGAAGCACCAGGGTCTCGCCATACCGGTCCACAATCAGCCCTGGGAGGAAGTCCCCTTCGCCATTTACGATTCGATAGGCATTCGTCTTTCCTTTGAGAAAGTTTTCTCTCCATCGAGATGCCCTAGAAATCCGTTCTTGAAAAAAGGAGAGAGCCACCGGCTCCCTCTTCGGAGTCAAGAGGCGAAGGATGATCTGAGAATTTGGATTGAGGTGGCCCACCCCTAAAAATTGGCCGTCTTTAGAGTAGACCTCTCCTAGGTCACCCGGAGATACCTCCCCCTCCATTTTTGCCACTGCCCCAGAAAAAATCCACGGGTGCCCCCTCAGGAGAGGTTTCTCTTTGCCTTTCTTTAGAATGATCCTTGGAAGATTTCTCATCATCCTTTGGTCATAAGTTATTAATGTCAAATGACAAATTTCAAATGTCAAATGAATGCTAAAATCCCTGCCTACCGGCAGGCAGGCAAATGCCAACTAATTCCTTAACATTTGTCATTTGGATTTCAATTGATCTTTGGGCTTTGAAATTTGACATTGGAACAAGCGATGAGTGAATGGAATCGATTTGGATAGAACTGGGAGACATCAAAAGGGAAACATGGTTACGCCTTCCTTTGAACAGCCCTTTCGATCAACTTCCCGACGAAGTCCGTGTAGGTCATCCCCTGAACTTTGATGGCTCGGGCCATTCCAGACTGAGGAGAGATGTCCGGGTTGGGGTTCACCTCTAGGACATAGATTTTCCCATTCGAGTCGAGGCGTATGTCCACCCGGGCGTAGTCCCGGCATCCGAAGAGTTTAAAGACCTTGAGGGCGATGTACTCGATCCGCCTTTGGACCACCCACTCCAATCGTGCGGGGCAGACCGGCTTCGATCCTTGATATTCGGGGCTATCGGTCTCCCACTTGGCGTCATACATGCAGATCTTTGGGAGGTCCTTTGGAAATTCGGAGAAATCGATTTCAGAGATGGGAAGGAGCCCCACTTTTCCATTGGTCTCTAATAACCCCACATTCAACTCCCTCCCGTCGACGAACTCCTCGACCAACGCCGGTTGATGATACTTCTCAACCACGTATTGGATCTGGCGGCTAAGCGCCTCATCGTCATACACCACACTCTCCTTCGAAATGCCGAGGCTCCCATCTTCATGAAGGGGCTTGACGATGATGGGGAAGACGTTTCCTCGAATATGGTTCACCCCCCGATCAAAGATTTTATACCGGGGGGTGAGAATGCCTTGGGATTGGAGGATGTCCTTCACCTTACCTTTATCCTGACACAATCCCAACGTCAGGGAGGAAGATCCGGTATAGGAAATACGGAAGAGGTCGAGCAGGGCGGGGATGTTCATCTCCCAACAGGAATTTCCATAGATACTTTCACAAAGATTGAAGACCACATCAGGCTGGATCTCTTTTAACCAGTGGATCACCGTGAAGACCTCTTCTCTAATCGCCATGACATAACACTGATGGCCGAGAGCTCGAATTGACTCCTCTACCGCTCCAATCTCTTCGAGGATGGCATCCTCGGCTAGGATATCCTTGGCCTCCCCTTTCTCTAGTCGTTCCATGAGATTGTATAAAATGACGACTTTTGACATGGCCCGTTCATCCTCCGTCAACTTTTTTAAGCCCTCACCTTCTTCGGAGCTGTCTTCTCCTCCCCGTTCAACCTGGTCTTTTTGAATTCGATGATGTTGGGCTCCGGATACTCAAACATCTTCCCTTCGTAATTTCTCAACACGATCTTTCCCTTCCCCTTTGAGATCAAATACTCGGGTTCCACAGGGATCTTTCCGCCTCCACCCGGCGCATCGATGACATAAGTGGGAATGGCATAGCCCGTGGTATGGCCGCGCAATTTCTCGATGATCTGTATGCCCGTGGCGACTGAGGTTCGAAAATGTTCTGTCCCCATCGCGAGGTCGCATTGGTAGATATAGTATGGACGAACCCGAATTTTGAGGAGCTCCTGAACCAGCTTTTTCATAATGTAAGGTTTATCGTTGATGCCTTTGAGAAGGACGGTCTGACTTCCCAAAGGAATGCCCCCATCAGCCAGTTCATTGCAGGCCTTCTTCACCGCATCGGTGATCTCTTTGGGATGGGTAAAATGAATGGACATCATTAAGGGATGATATTTCTTCAACATCCTGACCAACCCTACCGTAATCCTCTGGGGCAGAGTCACCGGAACCCTTGTCCCGATGCGAAGGAGTTCAATATGAGGAATCGCCCTTAAACGGCCCAGGATCTCCTCCAGTCGTTCATTTTCCAGGAGGAGTGGATCTCCTCCGGAGAGGAGGACATCTCGGACCTTTCGATGGGTCCTCAAATATTTCAGGGCTTCCTCAAAATTTCCCTGTGGGATGGGTTGCTCACTGCTTCCCACCAATCGTCTCCGGGTACAATATCGGCAATAGGTGGCACACTGATCCGTGACGAGCAGAAGGACCCGGTCCGGATAGCGATGGACGAGGCCCTGAACAGGCGAATCCTTATCCTCTCCGCAGGGGTCGACCATATCCTTGCTCGAAAGATGGCTTTCTTCAATCCGGGGAACCGCTTGTCTTCGAATGGGACAGTTGGGATTGCCTGGATCCATCAGGCTCACAAAGTACGGGGTAACCGCCAAAGCCAACCTCCCTTTCGATTGTTTAATTCCTTCGGTCTCCTCAGGGGTCAGTTGAAGGATCTCCTGCAGTTGTTCCAGCTTGGTTACCCGATGGCGAAGCTGCCATCTCCAATCATTCCATTCCTTCTCGGAAATCCCTTTCCATACCAAAGGAATGGATTCCTTAGCCTCTTCCACCTTCCTTTCTTCTTCCCGAATGGGAAACAGTGCCAGTTGAGATTTTTTCTCTGTCCCTTTCAACGGGACAGGGACACTAGAGTCTGAGGCAGGCTCCATCTTTGCTCCTTCCCGCATACCCACTCTGGCCAGCCTTTTCGGGGAATAAAAAAGGAGATATCATTCGATCGATACCTCCTCCTATGAGATTACGAAAAGGCCCTCTTTTCCGAAGAGCAAGCACGCATCTTTTCTTTATTTTACGCTGACAGATAATATTTGACCTCCCTTGAAATCATGTCTTCACTCATGTTGTCGCTCCCCATCCTCATATTTGAGGAGTCGCCAACACCTCTTCACAATGAGGGTATGACCCCCTCTCCACCCTACTTTTTGGGTGGAGCTTCAGGCGCTGGTGGTTCAGGTTTGGCTGCTGGTTCAGTGGGAGCCGGCGCCTCAGGAGGTTTCGCCTCCTCCGTGGCCGCTGGTTTCTCTGGCGCCTTCGGTTTGCATGCCACTCCCATCGTGGCTAGATTAACCAGCAAAACCAGGGCGACCAGGAGAAAAACCCACTTCTTCATGCAGCTTCACCTCCTTTCTGAATGGAGCGGGACGCCCCCTTTTTTTTACCCGGTGAGAGAACCTTTAGCCCCTCAGGGAATGAAATCTGCCGGATCATCCTTCTCAACATTTTCGGGTCAACGGGCTTCTTGACGATATGTTGAATCCCTATCTTTTTCAGTCGGGGAGTCAGCTCATCGGTGTTCAAAGGACTGATCAGGATGAAACGATCACGATATTTTCTGAAGGGGGAGAACCTCCTCTCCAGCACCTCTATCTCCACATCCCCTAAGATCACTCCTCCTCGAATATCTTTCTCCCTTCCCTCCAGTTGTGCAACGTCTTCAACCTCTTCTACCTGGAATCCATATTTTTGAAGAATCTTGTTTAAGCTGAACCGTACAAACTCATCTTGATCGATAATAAAGGCCCACTTCACCCTTTCGTTCATAAAAAATAACTGTAAACAAATTTCATGCCAACTTTTTAGCGAACGATCAAAAGGGTAGTTTTTAAAAAGTGTAATAATATCAATTTCTTAAATTTTTATAGGCCCTTATCCCTAATTAGTAACTATATGGAGTGATTAAATAAGTATGCAAAAATGACATCCCATTTTTACCAAAAGGGCGACAAAATGCCCCTGTCTCTTTCCCTTTCTTCAATTTTTGTGACTTTTTGACGCACATTCCCTCCCTTCAAACCAAGTTCAGTTGAGGTGGATATCGAATCACGTTGGAAGGGGCTCGTCTTTGCCTTCCATCTTCCGGTGGATCGTCCGGACATTAATCCCCAGCAACTGAGCTGCACGCCGCTTATTTCCTTTGGTCGCTTTCAGCGTCTGAGTCATCAATTCTTTCTCCACCTCTTCGAGAGGTGTTCCTATCTTGAACGAAATGAGCTCGGGTTTCTCTTGATATTCCCTGATCTCTTGGGGAAGATGGGGAAGATCGATCACCTCGGGACTATTGATCACTAACAGAGATTCGATCGTGTTCTCTAATTCCCTTACATTTCCACTCCACTCATAACCTACCAGGAGGTTCATCGCCCTCTGGGAGATGCCCTTTGTTTTCATATTATATTTCTGGTTGAATTTATCGATAAAAAAATTGACCAGAAAAGGGATATCTTCCTTCCGCTCCCTCAGCGGAGCCAGTTTAAGATTAACCACATTCAGCCGGTAATAGAGATCCTCCCGAAACCTCCCGTTCTTCACCTCCTCTTGAAGATCTCGGTTGCTTGCAGCAATAAGGCGGATGTCGACCTGGAGAGTTTTATTCCCTCCCACCCTTTCAAACTCACCTTCCTGCAAGACCCGTAACAGTTTGATCTGCGTGGAGAGGGGAATATCCTCCACCTCATCTAAAAAGAGGGTCCCCTGGTGGGCCATCTCAAATCGCCCCTTTCGGGAAGCAACGGCTCCGGTGAAGGACCCCTTCTCATGTCCGAAGAGTTCACTCTCGATGATCCCCTCGCTTAAAGAGGCACAACTCACTTTGATGAAGGGCATCGAAGCCCGGGGGCTATGGTAATGGATGGCATTTGCAATCAACTCCTTCCCGGTCCCACTTTCACCAAGAATGAGGACGGAACTGTCATAAGGAGCAATGTGCTGGATGAGTTCGAAGACCTTCACCATCTTCTCGCTTCTTCCGATGATGTTCTTGAGATGAAATTTATCTTCCAATTTGGAGCGTAGATCCCGGTTTTGAAGGACCAGGGTCTGTTTCTCCAGGGCCCTCTCCACGACCAGAGAAATCACCCGAGGGTTGATCGGCTTCTCGATGAAATCGAACGCTCCCAACTTCATCGCCTGAACCGCTTTCTCGATCGTTCCCTGGGCGGAGATGACGATCACCTCTGTTTCCGGCCTGAGATGCTTCACCTCTCCCAAGAGTTCAATCCCATCCATTTTGGGCATAATGAGATCGGTGATCACCAGATCCACCGTCTCCTGGCGGAAGAGGGAAAGCGCCTCCTTCCCGTTGGAAGCGAGCAGGATGCCATATCCTCTCTTTTTCAAAAGGAGACGGATGCTCTCTCCGACGGTGGGGTCATCTTCCACAACGAGAACGACTTTCTGCTCCATGGGTTCTTGTTCCAAAAACGGCGTCATGCGCAAAGCGCTAAGCGCTTAGCGTTATTTTGAAGTAAGCGGAATGCGTATCTTAAAGGTCGACCCTCTGTTCACCTCACTCTTCACTGAGATATCGCCGTGATGGTCGGAAATAATCTTTTTAGCGATCGAGAGCCCTAATCCGGAACCCATCGGTTTGGTACTGAACATGAAATCGAAGATCCTGGCAAGATTCTCTTTCGATATTCCCACCCCATTGTCCTTAAGAACCACAAAGACATTCTTCTTGGACCCCCGGGTGAAGAGATGGATCTCCCCCCTCTCAGAGACGGCTTGAATGCTGTTCACGATGAGATTGGAAAGGGCCAGATTGAATTGACTCACATCGATCTTCACCGGAGGCAACTTTTTCTGGAAGTGGGTCTCGATCTTGGCATTCTTCATCTGGGCGTCCGGTCTCAGAAGTCGGACGACCGAATCCAGCATCTCGTTCAGCTGAACCCATTCAAAGGCCAAGGGGGGAAGGCGGTTGAAATCCAGAAATTCTTTCAGATTATTTTCCAAACGGAGCGTTTCATAGCTGAGAAAATTGAGCAACGAATGGATCTCCTCTTTCTGGGAAAGGTGGATCTCTGCCCCCAACTCTTCTCTCAAGAGTTCGATGTTAATATTCAGAGAGCTCAACGGATTGCGGATCTCATGGGCCATCCATCGAGCCAAGACACCGATGGTCGAAAGGTCCCGGCTTTTGCTGATTTCCCTGGAAAGCAAGCCCTTCTCCGTCACATCAGCAAGCGTGGCTAAACAGCCGAGGAACATCCGTTGCTTGTTAAAGATGGGGATGAAGCTGCACCGGAGAATGAGCGTCTCTCCATCGCCGGAGGAAGGGGGCGAGACGAGAATGCCGAGCTCGATGTCGTGATCACTCTTCTTCTTTTCATAAACCGACTCGAAATGCTTTCGAATATTTTTATAGGGAATCACCCTTTCGTATTTTTTCCCCAGGGCCCGTTTCCTTCGAATCGAAAAATACTCCTCGGCTACGGGGTTGAAGATCTGGATTCGGCCTTGTGCATCGGCAAAGATGATAGCCTCTCTTAAATTCTTCAGAACAATCTCATAAAGGGTTTCGTCGCTTCGATTCATTCCGGTTGCGTTACCCCGTGAGCCCGTACCGTTTCAAGGCATGATGAAAAATGGTCCTCACCAACTCGTCATAATCCCAACCCATTCGCTTCGCCATGATGGGAAGGTCGCCATAAACAGGGGAGAGGCCCGGAAGGGGGTTGATTTCTAAAAAATACGGGACGCCATCTTCACCTACGCGGATGTCTACCCGCGAGACATCACGACAATCCAGCACCTGATAGGCCTGGAGGGCTACCTCTTCAATCCTCTTTTGGAGGTCTGGGTCAATGGGTGGGGGACAATGGTAGGCCACCTTCTCTTCCCATTCCCTCTTGATCTCCAAGGAATAGATCGCTTCGTCAACGGGTCTCCCCTTAATCTCTATCAACATCACGCCGAGGACAGAGGGATGCGCATTGCCGAGGATGCCCACGGTGAACTCTGGGCCCTTGACAAACTCTTCCACCAGAAGGGGAGGCCCGTAGGTCTCTAACAGCCATCTTACTTTTTCTTCCAGAGACCGAGGGTCCTTCACTTTTGAATCCAATCGAACCCCCTTGCTCGACCCCTCGTCACCCAACTTCACGAAAAGGGGGTAGGAAAGATTGACCTCCTCCAGTTCCTCCACCCTCTTCACCTTCTTGAAGCGGGGGGTAGGGACCCCTGCGCTCATCACGACTCTTTTGGCCATCGATTTATCAAGGGTGAGGGAGAGGGTCAGAGGATCGGACCCCGTGTAAGGGATGTTCAAAAGCTCCAAGAGGGATGGGATGTGGCCCTCTCGGTTTCGCCCTCGAAGGCCTTCGGCAATATTGAAGACGATATCGACGGTGGACGCTCTTAAACGATCGATCAACCCCGCGCCCCCACCCAGTTTCATCACTTCATGTCCGTCACGGATCAGAACACCCCGGATGGCGTCGATCGTTTCTTCGACATCGAACTCTTCGAAAAGATCATTAGGCTGGTTTTCTTGGCGTGAAAAATCTTTTTTTAAATCGTAGGTGATCCCCACTCTCAATTTCATTTTGGAGAAGTTTGACAATTTTATTTTGGTATACTCTTGTTTTCATTCTTTGTCAACCCTGTTGAATAATTTTTAAGGCTCGAAATGGCTAGACCCTTTTATGACTCATCATATGACCAACTACTTCTGACTTAAATCTTTATTCTACAGGGTCAACCCCGTTTCTCATCGACCCAAAAAAATTCTTATGGAAAGGACCCTTCCGTTCATCGTTCATTGTCTATTGTTCATTGTTTATTGTCCATTGTTCATTTTTTTCCGTTCCTCGTTCTTTTTTCTTCGTTCAAAGTTCATTGTTCATCGTTCATTGTATATTCCTCCTTGTTCATTGTTCACCGTTTCTTTACAACGGCTTTAAGGAAAATGTCTTATATGTTACATTACATCCAATCGGCAAGAGGTCGCAGTGGCGATAAAAAGGGAAGAAGTCTTAGGCGCGTTGGGTCAACTCAGGCGAGGCCTTCTCATGATGATCCTCGTGGTCATCGGGTGGGGAGTCCTTCTCTATCCCTTTTCTAAAATAGTACTTCGCTCTCTCCAACTCAACCTTCAGGAGGATCTGGCAGCCTTTGGCATTCCTGAGGCCTTCCTCGCCCTCCTTAAATTAACCCTTTACGGCAGCCTCTTCCTTTCCGTACCGGTCATCTTCTATCAGATCTGGAAATCCTTCTCCCCTCTGTTCCAATCGAAAGGATTGAAATCCCACGTTCCCGTCCTCTTGGCCGCCATCTTGCTCTTTTATCTCGGAGCCTCCTTCTGTTATTTTGTTACGTTGCCCTTCGGCATCCGTTTCCTTCTTGGATATCAATCCTCCCATCTGAAACCGATGATCTCCGTGGGGAAGTACGTCTCTTTCTGTGCCGGGTTCATCTTCGCCTTCGGGCTGATTTTTGAACTCCCTCTGATCATCGCTCTCTTGAGTTATCTTAAAATTGTCCAGGCCTCCTTTTTAACGCAACAACGCAGGTATGCCATTCTTCTCATCGCCATCCTCTCTGCGGTCCTCACACCCACTCCTGACTTTTTTAATATGGCGCTCATGGGGGGACCCCTCTACTTGCTGTTTGAAATTGGGATCTTGTTAGCCAAGATCATTGAACGTCAGAGAAGGAAAATGGAAGTCCCCTCCATGAACCTCTAGGGAAGACCCCTCCCATCTGAAGGACAAGTCCTTGAAAAGAATGATTCTGGCGCAGCCTTTTCGGATGGTGCTGAGAAACTAAGAAGGAAGCGTCTTCACCGCACGAACCGACCTACAACTAACGAAAGGAAGATGGGGTCGCTTATTTTGTAAAGATACAGACCCGGTTCCTCCCTCCCCTTTTCGCTTCATAGAGGGCCAGATCTGCCATCTTCACCAGCTCTTCTTTTGATTTCGTCTGATGGACTGGAAAATTGGAGATCCCTAAACTGATCGTGATACGGACTTGGGTCTCCCCGATGTCAAAGGGAGTATTTTCAACGGATCGCCGGATGCGTTCCGCAACCGTGTTCGTGGGTTCCAAGGGAGCCCCGGGCAGCAACAGAACAAACTCCTCACCGCCATAACGAGCGACGGTATCATGCTTTCGAACAGAACTCTTCAGCAGAGAGGCGATTTCACGAAGAACCTTATCGCCGCCGGCATGGCCGAAGGTATCGTTCACCTTCTTGAAATGATCAATATCCACCATGATAATGGAAAGATTGCTTTCACCCTCGAACGCCATCTGGGTTTCAACACTCAACTTTTCCTCAAAATGTCTCCGGTTAAAGAGGTTCGTCAGGGTGTCATAGATGGCCTCTCTCTTGACGGAACTGAATCTCTGAATATGTTTTAAACTTGCGGCCATCTGGTACCCGAAAACAGAGAAGAACTGGAGTTTCGGGACATTATACGTATTGGGCTGGTCGCTGTTGATGGAGATGCAGCCCATAATCTCTCCTTCCACCACAAGGGGCAACGTGAGATGAGATTTGACGTTCGCCTCGGGATCCATTGCCCTCGGTTTGGTCTTCCATCTTCTCTTTTCTACCTGCAAGGCGACCTGCTCCGCTCCGATGGTTTTCTCTCCTAAGGTCGAAAAGACCTTGAGCATATTCTTCACCACCTCCTGGGTAAACGCAGGGGAGCAGGATTCTTCCTGGAAAAGGTAGAGCGTGGAACCTTCCTTCACCAGGACTCCGAAAACGGAGAAATCAAATAGACTGGGAAGATTGGTTCCAGCCGAATCGATAATTCCTTTCACCTCAACGCTTGTGCTGATGGCGTTGATGATGGAACGAAGTCTATTCAGGTCTTTAAAAGTAATAAATTCCATTGGACTCCGCTACTTCTTCAAAATCATTCGCTCCGCCTCTCTCACTTTTGGGAGGACCTTCGGAAGCAGTTCTTTGGTGATCACACCCTCTGTGATTGCTGAAAAGAGATGGGAGAGTTGATTGATCAACCCTTGAAAACCCCGATGGATTTCTGCCGGAGGGAGATTCCGGCTACCCTTCTTCACCTCCGCCAGGGTCGGACCCTCTTCAGAGACTTTTAGGGAGTTCAAAAAAGAATACTTCTCTCCAATTTTTCGAATGGCCAGATTAAAGACAAGAGCCAGGATCGCCTCGCCGATCAAGGCCGAAACCGTCTCCCAGATCTCCTTCAAGACATTCTCATAGTGATCCAAAATGAGATCGGAAGAAAATTTTTCCTCTCTGGCTTCTTTCACAATCCCTGCCCCTCCCTTTTATCGAGCGGGTTGGTTTCCTTCCCCCTCAACTTTTTTATCCCACGGTGAATTTCTTCATGGTAGATATAAAAGATGAGAATGACGAGCGTCGATATCCCTAACAGAACCAGGAGGGTCTTGTACTGATAATCAAAGGCTTTCCCGCCTTGGAGGCAGGCCATCAATGTTCCGGGAATTCTCCCTATCGTGGAAATGAAGAGGAAAATCCCAAGATGCATGGGGGTGAGACCCAGAATGTAACACAGGGCATCCTTAGGAAACCCTGGAATCAAGAACAAAAGGAAACTGAGGATGACGCCTTCGTGTCCAATCAAATAATCAAATTTCTTTCTCGTCTCCGGGGGAACAAATTTTTCCACGGCCAACTTCTCGAAAATCCTTGCGAGGGCGAAAGCGACCAAGGACCCGACGAGAAGGCCGATCATGGAGTAAAGAAACCCAGCCTTTACTCCAAAGAGGTAACCGCCGATGAACTCAATCGCCCCTCCCGGAATGGGAGCGACCACGACCTGAACCATCTGGACAACCATGTAGGCTATGGGGGAATAGGCCCCATAGGAGCGAATGATGGATTTCAACTCGTTCCTGTCATGAAGGACCGTATAAAGTTTAATGATCTTTGTCCATATCTGTGAATTATAATGATAGACTACCAGGACAAACAGACCTGTCAGGACACAGATGAGCAAGACCCATTTAACTTTCGGTGAGAACGCTAACTTCATCATTGGATGAATAAAATATACGTTAAAAATGCCCATGTTTCAATAACATAAAAAGGAATTTCAGTAAACCCCTCATCTTAAAAAGCTTTGACTATTTATCAACGTTTTCCCTCCGACCGATTTTGTCGCCTGATCATCCCAATCCAATACCATTCATATCACGGAGTCCACTTTAAAAATATAGTGGGTTCAGCCTGATAGCGGTTGGATACAAAGATTTTTAAAGATGAGGAATTTTATACTATAATAGGCTTATTCAAGGGACTCCATGATTCCACATAAGGTTCAAACGGAATGAAAGGTCAAACCAAAAAGACCGTCATGAGAAGAAGCAAGAAAGCCGAGAAAAGGGTTTATAAAAATTTCGAGGCATGGGAAGACACCTTTAATGCCATCACGGATCTGGTTTCGATTAATGACAAAGATTTTAGAATGATCAAGGTCAATAGAGCCTTTGCGGACACCCTCGGGGCGGAGACAGAGAAAGTGATTGGCAAGAAATGCTCTGTATTGAAACGAAGAGCGGTGATCGACTTGATTCCAGCTATTCGTGAAATTCGGGAAGGCCGGAAATACGTCTCCCCCGATATGGAGGTCGGGCCTGAATCGACTTCTCAACACAAACGCAGGAAGGAGGAATGAACTAACACAAACGCATTAAATCCTTATAGATTGACCCCTCACCCTTCCCCTCTCCCCTTCGAGGGGAGAGGGAGGGGGTGAGGGGTGGTCGAGCCGATTGTCAAAATTGATATGACGTTTGTATTTCGAAGAAAGAATGTTATAAGTCGTTCGTAATTCTCATAGCCATAGATAAAAAGGAGGAATCAGATGAAAGGAAAAATGAAAACAGAGGGGTTGTTCATGGTGGTGATAGCTCTCGGCGTCTTGCTGGCGGCCGGGTGCGGCGGCTATGCCACCCTTCCAAGGGAGAAGATTTCCGAGGGCGATAAGGCCTTACTGGAGGCGAAGCAGAGTAATGCCAGTCTCAACGCACCCGTTGAACTCAAAGCGGCTGAGGATAAATTGGCAGCGGCCAAAGCGGCATTCGCCAAAAAAGATTATGAAGAGGCGACCTTCTTGGCTGAACAGGCTTCGGTCGATGCGGACTACGCACAGGCCACCGGGACCTCCGTGAAGGCCAAGAAGAAGGCTGAGGAGATACGTCAAAATATCCAAACCCTCCGCCAGGAAATTGATCAACTATCCCAACAAATTACTCAACAAGGAGGGAAATAGCCCATGAACAATATGACTTCTACATCGATCAGAAGAGGGTTGGGACTACTCATTCCGGTGAGTTTACTCTTTTTCATTGTTACGGGATGCTCTTCCCTTCAGGAAATCAGGGCCAAGAAGAGCTTAGAAATGGCCACGGCCACCTATGCAAAGGCGAAGGCTGATCCAAACGTTGACGCTTATGCCAAGACGCAACTGGCTGATGCGGGCAGGACCCTGCAGGCAGCGCAGCAGACGAAGGATTTTAAAGAGATGGCGCAACTGAGCTACCTTTCAGAAAAGAAATCCCAGACTGCTATGAGCATCGCAGAGGGGAAGGTCGCTGAAAAGGAGATAGAGAAACTGGAAAAAGAGGCGGCCGATGCTCTGATGCAAAAGCGGGTCCTGGAGGCACAGCTAGCCAGAACACAAGCCGAGGCGAAGGCAAGGGAGGCTGAACAGGCCCGGCTAGCAGCCGCGAAGGAAGCAGCTACTGCCGAGAAGTCGAAAAGGGAAGCCGAACGGTCCAAGGCGTTAGCCCTTGAGGAAGCGGAGAAGGCTGAAAGGTCGAAGACCGAAGCCGAGGCCAGGGCACGCGAAGCGGAACGGGCGAGGATGGAAACTGAAGCCAAGGCAAGGGAGACCGAACAGTCAAGAAGGGAAGCTGAGGCCAGAGCCCGCGAGGCGGAACAGTCAAGGTTGGAATCCAAGGCAGAGGCATTGAGGGCTGAACAGGCGAGAAGGGAAGCCGAGGCCAAAGCCCGTGAAGCTGAGCAGACCAAAGCCGAGGTCGAACAGTTTTTAAAAGATCTTGCTGAGCTTCAAGCAAAGCAGACCGAACGGGGGATTGTCCTAACGCTGAGTGATGTGCTGTTTGCCTTTGGTAAGGCTGATCTTTCAGCAGGGGCTGTTCGCAACGTGGATAAACTGGCCTCCTTTCTGGAAAAGCATCCGGAGCGCAATGTGCTTATTGAGGGTCATACGGACAGTGTTGGCAGCGATGAATTCAATCTGGGTCTTTCCCAGAGGCGGGCTGATGCGGTGAAAGAAGTGCTGCTTGCAAAGGGGATAAGCCCGGATCGGATGTTGACGAAGGGCTACGGTAAGCAATTCCCTGTGGCAAGCAATGAGACTGATTCAGGGAGGCAGCTCAACAGGCGCGTCGAAGTGGTGATTTTAGAGGAGGGTGTAAAGCCTGACTCCGTGCTCCGGTAAACCTCCGACGGGGGGAACCAAGGCGTTGCACCAAAGACCCCTCGCCTTGAAGGCGAGGGGTTACTACCATCCCCGATGGTGACACTAAAGCAAAAATGTCTGTTTTGGAGCCACCCCGAATTTCGAATCGGCGGGTGAGAAAATGGCTAAGTTAAAAAGCAATGCGACTAAGAGTTGGACGAAAGGGAAGGCAGTGGGGACCATCATCCTCCTTGCCCTCTTACTTGCGGGATGTGGCGGTATCGGCCCCCAAACGGTCACCCGGGACCGGTTCAATTATGTCTCGGCGATCTCGGAGTCCTGGAAACGGCAGATGCTTTTGAACCTGCTCAAGACACGTTACATAGATGCCCCCATTTTTTTGGACGTCTCTTCCGTGATCAACCAATATTCACTGGAACAAGAATTTGGTCTGGGTGTTAGCGCGGAGTTATACAACAAAGGTGATCCCTCTTTTATAAGCCCAGAAGTTGGAGCGAAAGGGAGGTACACGGACCGTCCCACAATTACGTATAACCCCCTGATGGGCGAACAATTCGCGCGAAGCCTTTTGAGGCCTATGCCCATCCCCGGCATCCTGCTCCTCCTTCAATCCGGGTATCCGGTTGACTATGTTCTCCGGATCTGCGTGCAGACCATCAACGGACTCAGAAACCGGAGAACCGGGGCGATCGTGGGTCGGGGGGCCGACACGAAGTTTCTTGAATTGTTGGCTTTACTTCGCCATCTGCAGGCGGCGGGGGGAATGGAGATCAATTTCCGGCCAATTGACAACAAGGAAACCATGGTGATGTTCTTTAGACCGCCTGAGGACGAGGCTGTCACCGGGAATCTGAAGAGGGCCAAGGAGCTTCTCGGCCTGGACCCGGATGTCCGGGAATTTCGAGTGGTGCACGGAAGTTTTCCCAAAGACGACGAGGAGATAGCGATTCTCAGCCGTTCAATGATCCAGGTTATGGGTGAATAGGCATCCTATATTGATATGCCTGATTCCGATGTTTCCGAAGGTCGCGTTTATGCCACTCAACGGGAGGATGCCGAAACCGAGGCCCGGTTTCCACCCCTGATCAGGGTACGGAACGGAACTTCAAAACCCGAAGATGTCTTTGTTGCCGTTCGCTATCGCGACCGCTGGTTCTGGATCGATGACCGGGATACCCACTCAAAGAGTACGTTCTATTTCTTGATGATTATGTTTTCCTTCACCGAAAGGGGAGTCATTGGCCAGGCGGCGCCGATCGTTACGGTTCCGACCAATTGATGGGAAGCAAAGACGAAGACTCTTCTTGTTGCTCGCATCGCCGGCAAGCTACCGCGAAACCAGACCGGAAGTTTGATCTGCTTTGCGGAGCAGGCGGTGCGCAGGACGGTGATCTTCAGGAGGAAGTCATTAAACAAAACGAAACATACACGAGGAGTTTACGGTGAAGCGATTAACCATTCTTGTAACGATAGCATTTCTGCTTGGAATGTTTCTCGGCGCACAGACCCGTGCAGAGGAAGCATCACCCCCAAACATCTACTCGGGTGATTTCTGGACTCGCTCGACCCTGACAGGGGACTGGTGGGGTGCGCGTCATATCCTGGCTGAGAAGGGCATTACCTTCGATCTGAGCTGGACCCAGGTTGGGCAAGGCGTCGTCAGTGGCGGCAAAGACGAAGGCTGGAAGTACGGTGGCCGCGGGGACCTTACGATTAATGTCGATACCCAGAAACTTGGCTTGTGGCCCGGAGGGTTCTTCACGGTAGAAGTTGAGGGCAATTATACCAAATCTGTCAACGACAAGACCGGGGCGCTCATGCCCGTCAACACCAACCAGATCTTTCCAATGCCGACCGGTGAGAACCTTAACGTGCCCAATGTCTCATTTACGCAGTTCTTTTCCCCCTACGCCGGCGTGGCCCTCGGCAAGCTCGCCACCCTCACCTCCACCTCCGGCGATATGAACGAGTTTGCGCACGGTAAAGGGGATACCCAGTTCATGAATACGGCATTTAATATTAACCCAGTGACACTTTTGACGGTCCCGTATTCGACACTTGGTGCAGGTCTGATCGTCTTGCCGACCAAAGACGCCCAGGCCGCCATCGTCAATTTTTTCGTTCTTCAAACCAACGGGCAGGCCAATACCAGCGGTTTTGGTGATTTGCACTCGAACCAATTAACCTTTTCAGGTGAGGCCCGGGTGAGAACAAGCTTCTTTGGACTGACCGGACACCAGCTTATCGGTGGGGGGTATTCGAATAGCGATTTCACTTCCCTTGATCAGGATCTGCGCTTTATCATCGAGAACCGTACGCTTGAGAAGCAGAAAGGCTCCTGGAACTTTTACTACAATTTCGACCAGTACCTGTACGAGCCCAATAAGGGCTCAGGTCAGGGCTTGGGCATCTTCGGGCGATTTGGGGTCTCAGACGGCAATCCCAACCCCATGCACTTCTTCTTTAGCGTTGGAGTAGGCGGCAAGGGCATCATTCCCGGTCGTCCCCTCGACCGCTTCGGCATAGGGTATTACTACATTGATGTCGGTGACCTTAAGTTCAGAACGATACTTGGGACCGAGTCATTTTTGAGGGATGAACATGGATTCGAGGCTTTCTACAATTTTGCCTTAACGCCGTGGATGCAATTGACACCGGACATACAGGTGATCAGGCCTGCCCAGAAAGAGGTCATCACCATCGGCCAGGGTCCAATCTTAGGGTTACCCCGCATCACGGGCCGGGAAAACGTGCATACCGCGACTGTCTTAGGGCTCAGGCTCCAATTGGTATTCTGATGCCTTGCCTGGTGGCAAGTGCCATAGAGTGGCAATGACTGGGGCAAGCCCGGACTCTCACCGACAGGTGAAGAGGAGTGGGGGAAAGTGAATGAGAAGGAGGCATGGATAGAACAGGAAAGTCAAGTGTCGATGGAAAAAACACGAGGGAGGGAATATTGGAGTAATGGAGCAGTGGAGTATTGGAGTAATGGGGGAAGTTATGTCAAACAATGTATCCAGGACAAAGAAAAACAATGATGAAAGGAGGAAACCAATGAATATGAAAAGCAAAGTTACAGTCGTTTTAGTAGGATTAGTGGTGGTTCTGGCGTGGGCCTTTCCTGCAGTGGCACAGGACAAGCCGGCGGACAACATGGAGATCGTCCTTGAGAAGATTCGCGCCGACAAGAAACTCTTCGTAGCGGAGAACATGGAGCTAACTGAGGCTGAAGCGAAA